>Ga0304728_1000306_pt1 | contig 41197 bp, 47 predicted proteins | sample C_130625_MF_Meta_FD_190476 | JGI IMG/M metagenome (GOLD analysis project Ga0304728, IMG submission 190476) | Freshwater microbial communities from Lake Croche, Canada to study carbon cycling - C_130625_MF_MetaG (v2) (version 2) | ecosystem: Environmental > Aquatic > Freshwater > Lake | place... | reverse complement strand
TGAATGAACATCACTATTCTCGGAGTCTGCGGACTCCGCTTCAGAATTTTGGGAATCTGAAGGTTCCTCACTCTCCTTGCCTCCTAGGAGCGTCTCGCTAACAATGTCAGCAAGTCTGTTGTTATCAAATCTCTGGGCTAGAGATTCGTTCTTCGTGGGGTTATTTGATTCCGTCCCAAGGTCGGATGATTCGTTGTTTTCCATTAGATAAAGGTCTAAAGTCCTATATTACTATAGCAGGGTTTTTTGGATTAGTCCCAGAACTAATTGCAGTTAAAACCGCAAATTATAAAAAAGCAAATTATTTCTTTAAAAAGCCAATTTCTTACGAACCACCCTCAGGAGGTCTTCCTTGGTCAATAAGTACTTCATTTCTAGTATTCATAAGAACATCCTTAAATGCCATAAGAGCGTCAGCCCTTCCAGCATGCCATGCTCTATCTTCTCCTTTGTTTTCCTTAGATAAAGCAGTGGAAATCTCTGACTCAATAGATGCATCTAGAATCATGTGAATAGCCTTCCATGTGATATGGTTAGTTTCAAAGGCAAAACCATGTATGATTTCTTGTGGTAGCATTATTGCTGTTGAGGTTGCTGTTGGTCAGCCTGTTTAATTTGTCCCTGCATTTGCTGTGCCGCTTGTTGTGCTACTGGAGTTACCCCAGTTTTGCCAATTTGCTTGTTTTGCTGTTGCATAACAGACATTTGAAGATTCTTTACATAGTTCTCAAGTAAAGCCCTGAAATGTTGGTCAGATTGCATCTGTTGCTGTGCTTTGGGGTTTTTGCCCATAATATCTTGCAAATACTGTAGTTTAGTAGGTGCAGATGGGTCATTTTCAACATAATTAGCCTCATTTCCAAGCATCATTAGTCCAATATCAGATTGTGTATCTTTATACATCATTTGAGATGCTGTAGCACTTTCAACAATCAAATCCTTGGCCTTGTCTGGGTCAATAGCCTCAATAGCCGCCTTGACAAGTTTAGTCTTATCAATAACGCCAGCAGAATCAAGTGGCATAACAAATTGCATGATGGCTTTTAGTTTTTCCATTACAAAATCCGTATCAAGTTCACGAACATCATATTTAACCTGAAAATCATACTGACTAGATATGCTAGAAAGATTTTGAGGAATAGGTTTATTTGTTATATTTTGAATTTCAGCAGAATCCATGTACTGAAGCATTAAACTAAATATCATATTAAATGTTTCACTCCAAACATCAAGCCAACCATTAACAACAAACTGTTGTGTAGTCTGTGTTTTTGCTGGCATCACATTAGGATGATACATTCCAAAATAAGAAGCATGATTTTGTTCAACTCTTTCAATTAAAGCAAAAGCCGTTGTTGTATCTCCAGTAGGAGTAGGCATGAATCTATAATCATCAGGAGAAGTAACAGGTAAATGAATTCCTGGCCCTATTTTGTTAATTCCACCAAGTCTTTTCTTAACAAGAATTGGAGGCATCGTTGTAAACGCAGTTCTATCACGAATTGAATCATGCTGTGCTTTAATTTCTTCTTGGTCAGTAACAGCAACTTCTGGAACGCTTCTAGATTCCTGAATAGGTCTACGAATACGCTCTCTACGATAAATTATGAAAGGATATTCGTTGTGAGCATAACCTAAAAGTTTATGACTAGCAAAAATTTCACTTCCAGCCCTAGGACAAAATATAGTGCAATAAACTCCTTGAACATTGTCTTCATCAAGCAATTTAGAATATGCATATACGATTTCAATCATATGCATCTGACGATTAATCTGATAATTAATTAAAGAAGCCGCAGGAAGGATGTTAGGGTCATGGAAATTAGAACGAAGACCAGCAACACTTACTGCTTCCTGAACAAACTCATCACTCCATCCTTCTTTTTCAGCCATGGAACGAAGTTCCATTTCAGACATAAAACACCGTCTAAAAATAACTCTAGCATCCTGAATTTCGATTGTTTCAGGAGGAAAAGAAATTTCATCAAAAGGCTTTAATGCACTTATTGCAGGAAGATTCTTAGATTGATAAACTTCAGGAATTTGACATTTGCCAGTTTCACGAAGGTCTATTACTCCTTTAATTGTATCTTTTTGTTTAATTGTACTAAGGAATGATTCAAGAAGACTTACCGCAAAATCCTGTTGAGCAGGGTCAAGAATAGCCGCTGGCAAAGCCTTCATCAAACTATTAGGATTCTGTTGCATAACAGTCTGAACCATTTGATTAATATCATCCATAGTAGTGGTCTGATATCTAATTGAGTCTTCCTGCTCCCAAATTACATGTAATCCAGCCCAACCATATTGCATTGTATATTGTGCAAGAAGTTCGGCTTCATTTCTAATTTCTTTTCTTTTCTTAGACTGAGTATACCACTCCATGAGTATATTTGCTGAACTAGCAAAATCATAATCATCAAATACAGTTCCTTTAACCTTAACCTTACATCTATCAAATGTAGTCATGAGCATGGAAACCATGTCATTAATTGTTCTATCAATTATTCTAACACGAACATCAGATGCTCCTTCAAATGGGAAAGCCCCATCTCCTTCCATTCTGTTTTCACTGTGTTTCTTTCCATCTCTTGTCTGACCAGTCCATCTAGAAAGACGAATATCGTCATTTTCCATGATGTTAGCGACATTGCCGCCATTCTGAGTAGAACGATTATATTCCTGAAAGAGATATCTTACATCTGGAACATCAGTAGCATAAACCAGTTTATCTTGACTGGAATTATACTTAGTGTAATCAATATATTTTGACATAAATTAGTTTTAATAGGTCATCACGAAAATAACGCTTGTGTCCGCATTTTGTGGTTATTGTCTTAACCTTTTCTGTTTTAATAATACTTTCAAGTTTATTTCTGCTAAATCCAGTAAACGCCATTGCTTTTTTTCTAGATAAAAATGTAGGATAGAATATTTCCATTAGTAACTTCCTCCACCCCAACTCTTCATTGCTGAGTTTCCTTGATACTGCAAGTCCATGACCATTAAGTACCTCAAGCAGTCTATTGGGTCTTTTGTTGCCCCCTTTTCGCCATCTTGACCTGTCCACTCTTTCAGTGAGTATATTAAATTTTGACATTGTTCGCTAATATATAGTTTAGGTTTATTTTCTTCAGATAGGTCTTTAGCCATATCAAATGCAAATCCGTCATTAATCATAGCAATTCCTTGCTCTATTCGGATTCCAGCAGAAGGCTGAAAATGCATTGGTATTTCCCCATCGTCAAGCATATCTATTAGGGTTATTCCACCTTCATCTGTTACAGCCTTTGTGCCTCCAGCCCTAGGGTCAATATAACGCTCCCATATTTCTTCTCCACGCTCAAGTGTTAATATAAGTTCTTTATATTCATGTAAACTTCGTCCTGCGTTATTACGCTGGGCTGTTCCAGCCTTACCGTCTGCATCAGATGAAGGAACTGCCCATTCACCTTCGCTCTCATCTGGAAATTCACGATATATATACATACTGCCATCTTTAGTAACTCGCATCCAAAGCATAAACCAATTTCTTGCTCCAGCAGGGTCAACTACCATGTAGTTAGTTCCTTCCTCTGGTACTTTATCAGCAGATACAATATTAAGTTCAGGGCTAAATCTTGGAAATTGATTACCACTTACATTATCAGCCCAACCATATGCACGAATTTTAATTTCATATGGTTTCTTTCCAGACAACATCTTTTTTAACTGATTAAATGGATTGTATGGATTCAGTTGACTATGAAACCACATCACTGCATGGCTTCTGATACTTCCTTTGGCCTTATATGGCATATGTCCCCTAGGACAACCCATGACATTAATCATGTCTGGCAATAAGTCGCTTTGTTTTGTTTCAATAAACTTAGAATTACTTACATAATCCTTAACTACTGGAGTGTATCCAGAAATAGGAGTAAATGTTATAAGCAACTTTCCCATTCTAGTAACAATACGATATCTTAAAGTTTCAATCCAATCCATTGGTACAAGTTCATCACACCAAATAAAATCGACCTCACCACCTTCAATAACATCACGCTTTTGAGCGTAGTTCATAAAGAAACACTGACTTTTGTTTGGAAGAATAAAAGTATTATCGCTGAATCCATTCTTTTGAGTGTACTGAACATTTTGAATCTTATTCTTTTTAAGTTCTTTAAATTCACTAGGAAGATACTTATAAATTACATTCTGTTGCATCTGAATGCTTGATTGATTAGTAGTATGTAAACACCAGATTCTTGCATCCTTAATATTAATCAAAGATTGAACAACTCTTTTAGCGGCCCATTCTGTTTTAGACGCTCTGTTACCTCCAAGAATTAATAACTCGTTATTTTCTTTAAGTAGTTCGTCTGCCTCCTTCCAATGTGGAAGGTCGAATCCATGTCTATATGGGTCAAGTTTTTCTGCTAGGATTTTATCCTCACGCAGATTAAGCAATTCCATGACTTTACGCTCACCATGCTTTTCAACTAAAGTTTTTAATTCATCCTGATTAGGTACAATCAGAATAGGATGAGGCGTAGGCTCAAAAGACATTATTGTTAGCCATAAATGGAGCCTTGAATTGGGATTGAACCAATGACCTACGGTTTACAAAACCGTTGCACTACCACTGTGCTACCAAGGCAAAAGTTCATCTTGCTTCCTGATGAATCATAAAATCAGTATCATCTGGGGGTCTAATCTTATTTTTATTAAGCCAGTCTATGCGATTTTGAGGGTTTCTGTCTTTAGGAGCCAAAGCCCTATGAACATCAGCAAAATTATGATATCCTTTGCCTCTATCTCTATCGCTAAAATAAGCGGCAGTAAGTGCTGGGTTAACATCAGGATTTTTGTACTCTGCTGGATTAAAAAGATTAACTGGTCTGCCTAGCATTTTAGTAAGTTTCTCGCTGTACTGTTTTTTGTTAGCATCACCAGTTAATTGAATAGCACCCATTCCACCACCGCCTCCTTTTTGCATGGCAGTTCCCTTTCCACCACTTTCAGCCATTATGCTCCAAAGAACATTTTTAATCTCATCATTTTCAAAACCATGATTTTGAAGAGCAGTAATATATGGAGATGACCAAGCATACCTATCAACTTCCTTTGGATTATTAATCCAATCAGCCATTTTAAAAGTAGGCTCACCTTCTCCTGAATTTTGCAATTTTTGATTATCAGATTCCATAAAGAAATATAAATTCTATTGGGTTAGGGTACTCTTCGTCCTCTTCTTCATTATCAGGGTCTGGAGTTCCTATTGACACTTAGAAGTTCTTGCCTTTGTAATTCTTTTTGCCAACACCACCACGACCCTTAGGAAGACCATTCATGGGTGTCTTGGCGTTAGTCTTGTACTCAGGCTCAGACTTCATCATCTGCTCCATAGTTTCTTTCTTATTAGATTCAGCCTTTTCGTGCTTGTTCTTCTTTTCGTGTTTCATATAATTTGTATTAATATTTGCCATTGTACCTTGGGTGTTTAACAACACACCAGCGAACTCCGTCCCATTTTATGTGTACTTCCATTCCAATGCCAAATTTTGTGTTATCCCGACAAATGACATGGCTTTTAATTCCGTCAATAAGAACTTCTAGGACTTTTGGATTTCTGAACTTACTACAAACCGTACCAATTTTAATTTCAGGAATTGCAATTTCCTTTACATCTTTAATTCCTAGATTCTCTTTGAGTTTTAAAATGCCATCGTCAGTCCAACTGACTTCCCAAAGAATCTTTGGCTTCTTAGACTCAACCCTTAGCCAATCAGTCCCCTCAAGATAAGAACTTCTTATCTCCTTCATAAAATCTCTTGATAGACCAAGAGCGATGCATAATTCCTTTTCTTTCATAATAATAATATAGTTAAGTGGGTGCGGCTGGATTTGAACCAGCGTTTCTTCCGTTATGAGCAGAGTGTTCTGACCTTTGAACTACACACCCTAATTCGACCCTCAAGGAATCGAACCTTGATAACCCGCTTAGAAGGCGGGTGTTCTATCCGTTGAACTAAGGGTCGTAATTGAACTGGGTTAAGGAGTTGCACCTTAAATATCCTCATAAGGCATTAGTGCAATGCTTGGAACGGCTTATTTGGAGTATCTTTCGTAATCGAAAGCCCAGCAAATTCAATGAACATTTGCACTGTGCTACCAATTAACGACAAGTCAACTTCCATTTTAGGATATTAATAATTACTTATGTCAGCCATTAGAACTACTACTAGCCTAAACATTCGGAAGACAACGACTTGACAACTTCTATCCCGCCCCCCTAATAACCCCCCTGTCGCTCCCTGCAGTCGCTCCTTTTTCAAAGCAGTCTGAGTTGTCTTTTTGGTGAAAAACAAATCCCTGAGTTAACCCGCTTGGTTTCAGGGTCTGGCCCATCTGGGACTCCCCCCCCCTCCCCCTTGGATTCCCTCAGGTTTTAGGTGCGTCTGGGGGGGGGGGGGGTGGGGGGTGGGCTAGGGCTGGCAGGCAGGCAGGCTGGGCTCAGGCTGGGCTCCCTTTCTGATTGGTAAAGCCTGCAGGCTGGAACGGATTCAGCAGGGGTGTTCAGCAGGGGTGCTGGCAGGCGAATGGAGGCTGGCTGGGCTGGGCTTGGAGTCTGGGCTGGCGGCTCTGACAGGCTCCGAGAATGGCTGGTGCTGGGCTGGGCTGGCTGGAGGGGTCAGGCTGGGCAATCAGGCACAAAAAAAGGGGAGCCTTGCGGCTCCCCCTTCTGGCTTCTGGTTAACCCCAGAGGTTCCCTAGTTTCCTGCTCAGGTCTTGGATGTGCTTCGGTTCCTTCTTCATCCGCTTAACCTCTGCGGCCCATTCCTTTCTCCGCTGGGCCGCTTCTTTCTGGGACTGCTTCAGAGCGTCTGCCTCAGTGAATCCGAATTTCTGCCATTTGTCTACTGCCTCGGACTGCTTCTCCGCTTCCTGCTGGACACTCTGAAGCATTGCTCTGGCTCCAGCCTTGGCCTGCTCTGCCTTGGCCTGCTCTGCCTTCTCCTCTGCCCATATCGCCTTCTGGATGGAATCCATGAGGCTCTTGAGTTTGCGTCTCTGGTCTCTGGTTTCCTGCACATAGGTTTCCCATAGGATTCGGTTCGGGTCATTCATGCTCTGCGTCTGAACCATCTGCTGTGCGTCAGATTCCAGTTCCTGCTGTTCATGCCAGTCATGAGTCACTGCCTGCATCAGCACGCTCAGGGGTTTGATGTTGGACTGATTCGCAGTCTGCGATTGAGCAGGGGTGATGCTCGGAGATTCCCCAGTGTGTTTGGTTGCCACGGCTCCAGTCTAGTGAGCCAGTGCGTAACCGAGCAACGCAAAAAAAGAGGGAGCCTTTCGGCCCCCTCTCAGTTCGCTTCAGTTAGCAGTCTTCCTCTTCGTCTTCCTCTTCCTCTTCGTCTTCCTCTTCGTCTGCCTCTGCGTCATCTGGCAGTGGGCAGACATCCATGCAGGCTCCGAGCAGTGTGCTGTATCCGTTCCCGCTTCGCTTGGCTTCTGCCTCTTCCATCCTCGCCGCAATCTGCTTCAGCAGTGCATCATCTTCTGCTACCGAGCCGAAAGCGAGTTTGCTCAGGTTGTGAATCCGCTGGCTCACTCCGCTATCTACTCGCCGCCATGCTCTGGTGGCCGTGGAGATGATGGAGAAGATATTACCGTCTACCGTTAGCCAGTTAACTTCTGGGAATCGACTGCGAGAAATCGTGCAGTCTCCGATTAGATACATAACCAGCATCTGGGAGGTAGAGAGTTTAGACAGGCTCTCTGGCTGTTTTGCGTTTTGGGTCATGGCATGTTCATTCTAGAGGAATTCTTTAAGGCACTGCAAACGAAAAAAGAGGGAGCCTTTCGGCCCCCTCTCGGTTCGTTATTCGTAATGCGGCACGACCAGCGTCTGATGCTCCAGAGGGAGCGTCTCATTAAAAACCTCTGCGTCAACCTCTGGGACTGCACTGCTGATAGGGCGGGCCTGACGCTCTCCAATCATGTCCCCGCTGAATATGTGTCCCCATGTGTCTCTAGCGTACTGCCTTGCCTCTGCCCTGTCTGTGAATCTGGACTGCGGGAAGCAGGCGATGAATGTGTAATGGTCGTAGAAGCATCCACCTTCTGCTGGACTGAATTCCAAACGCTCTACGGTGTAGAATGTCCAGTAATTCGGTTCCCGATTCCGTGGCAGGATGTGTTGCTCTAGATGCCACTGGCATTCCTGCTTCCAGCCTTCGTCTGCCTTGTACTGCTCATCTATTTTGAAGAGCCGCAGAGCCTGCTCATTCTCCAGATATTTACCAAACCAGTCTGCGAGTGCTTCTGGAGAGCAACCATCTGCTTTCTGTTTTTTCATGAACAGAGAGAACTGCTCTGCTCTCTGGTATTCTGTCTGATGCTGTGCCTCAGCATGAGGGAGGAATGGGCGAGGTTCCTCGGATGGCCCTAGGTTGTTTTCAGTCATGGCATGTTCATTCTACAGGCTTACAGTAGAATCTTACAAACGAAAAAAGAGGGAGCCTTTCGGCCCCCTCTAGTTTTCACATCAGTAGGAATAACACTGCCACTGTCCAAGCGATTACAGTCCAGAGCAAACCCCATAGGGCCGCTATCATTTCAGTCCCCATGCTGGGACTCATGCTGTGCCTGTTGGATTTCATCCAGCCTGTCTCGGTACTGCTGGAGGAATGACGCACAGTCCCAGTGCATAGGCTCATGCTGAAGGCTTAATTTGTCTGCGTACTCGCAGATAGAATCCCATTCTACCTCGTCATCTGAACCTTGCTCAATCGTTACAGGTGAACCATCTGGCATGTACCGCACATCTGCCCATTTAACACTGACTGAACCGAAGGCAGGATGATAGAAATCCGTTCCCTTGATTGCCTGTTTGAAATCTTTCATTTCTGCCTGAACTTCATTCAGCATATCCTGAGCGTCTCGGATTCTGGAGCATAGGGAGTAGTACTGTTCATCTATTTTTTCTGCCAATCCTTCTGACGAATAAATCTTCGTCTGATTTCCAGCGGGGGAGACGCTGGAGTTATTAACCCCTTTAGGAATAGGTTCCATGCTGTCATACAGGCAGACGAAACGGAAAACACAAACGCAAAAAGAGAGGGAGCCTTTCGGCCCCCTCTCTGCTTGTTATCCGAATCGGATTTCTTTTAGGAATCCGTACTGCAGTACTGCATCATCTGACACTGCGTCTGCCTCTGTCGGATGCTCCCTAGTCACCAGCATTTCTGCGTACATCTTACGGAGCCATTCTGGATTTTCGCTATCGTTAACAAATGCTACCACCTTATCGTGCAACCAGTAGCATGTGATAGGCTGGTACTCAGTCAGGCTATCATCATCCTCTTCCCGCATCTTCGCATTTATCAGCAGTTCCATATACGGAATACCCTTCTTAGTCTGGTAGGATTTCACTCCAGCCTCATTATAATCCTTCCAGCCTTTTTCCTTAGGGTTTGCAGTCCAACCCCATGACTCGCCGCCCAATCCTCCGCACTCGATAGCACCGCTGACGATATACCAGAGATTTTCTGCGTAGTCCTCAGTCATGGGCTGGCTGATGCAGGTTAGGTTGATGGGAGTCAGGTTTTCAGGTTGTGTTAGTTTTGGCATAGGAATCAAAATGTAAGACAGAATTTAAAATATGGAAAGCAAAAAGAGAGGGAGCCTTTCGGCCCCCTCTCGGTTCGCATTCCTGATGGTCAGGCTTTAATCTGGCTTAGACCCTGACCCTTTAGGCATAGCAGAGCGTTTTTCATGTATGCTTCCGCAGATGTATCCTTGCCCTTGCTCGTACAGACTAAGGCATGATTGCGGCACTCGGTAGCATCTGCCAGCAGACGGTCAAGACGCTCCATGTGCCACTGATGGAGATTCTTTTGTCCCCTCATGCGAGAGCAACGCTGGTTGTATTGGCTAACCAGTTTATCCAGTTTGGTAGGCTTTTCGTTAGTGTTGATGACAGCAGGGGAGATGCTGTCTGATATAACCCCAGTAGGAATAGGTTCCATGCGAGTAATACAACGGAGAGCAGAGAGCAACACAAGCAAAAAGAGAGGGAGCCTTTCGGCCCCCTCTCTGATGCTTACCATCCTAATTTTTCTGCCAGTAGAATAATTTCACTGGCTGGGATAATATGACAACCTATCTGCAGATTTCCATCCTTAGACTCACCCCATGTGAACGAGCCCACTGCGATAGGCAAACCATCAACCTTTTCCTGCTTTTCTGTCTGTAGCACCTTATCCTTATGTCTCTTGAACAGAGCCTTGCAGAGAGTGGAGGGCAGTCTGGCTCCCCTGCTGGTTTCAATTTCATCATCCTTCTGTCTTAGTAAAACCTTTCCAACCCCAGTTCCTTGATAGAATTCCTTATTACTAATTTCCTCCCATGCTCTGATGATTTCGTAACGCTGATATCCTGCTTTTTTATATCTGCTTATGATTTCCTGCTCTAGACGCTCCAGCACATCCTCTCTCTCTTTCGACATTACTCCCCATGATTTTCCTTCCCTCCATCCTTCTGCTTCCTGAACCATTGTTTGCGTATATTCCTTAGAGAATGCTTCCAGAGTGTCCTTATGATATTCTGCTACTGCTTTTGTTGCTTTTAACCTTTGCTCCCTTTCTGCCATGCTGTCTCTGGTGCGTTTTGCGTCTCTGCAGATATAACCCCAGATGATTTTCTTGATGTTACTGAATTTATATTTTTTCTCTCCTTTGCAGAATTTCTTTCTGAAAACCTCGCACATCAAATAGTCTGAGTAGATATCCATTACCTCAGCGAAACTATATTTGCTTGCTCTAGGGTTGTTTATTTTAACCAGCATATCTTCCACCTTAGATGCCATATGCTTATAAGCATCATAACTAAATGTTACATATGAGCCCACATAAAAGACTAATGATGTTTGCTTGTCTTTTACTGTTTCCATTAACCCTTTTTCAAACGCACTGAATAATTCCTTAAAGTCATTAGACGAATCAGCATTGCATTCCAAATCTCTTAATTCACTCCTGAGCATGTGCGTACCGTAACTTAGTGCCATCGGTATAGAGTTATTTAACCATTTAAGATGCTTATTAGTGGTGACTGAATAATTTCTGGTAGTAACTGCAAAGCACCTTTGCCCATTGTGCCTGATGCGTTTGGCAACCCCAGTGCTGTAACTGAATAGGGTGCTTGCTCCGTTTGTGCTTTCCTCGCATGTGCTGACGCTGGCTGGACAGTGTAGAGCATGTGGATTGAAATTCGCCCATTCATGGACTAGAGACTGTCCAGACGAATAACTGTGCTTAACTCTCTTAGTGGTTGTGTTCATAGGATGTTTAACCTGTTAACTGGTAATACATTGTCAAGAGTCTTTCAGATATTTCTCCTGCAAAGAGTTATCCTCTGCCAGTTTATCTGCCACTGCATCTTCAAGCAGTTTGATTTCTGTTAGAGTCATACCCTGTAGAGGCTCCCCCTTTTGCTTTCCTTCAGGCTCATATTTGCTCAATTTAACATTATCAAACATGGCAATATCATATCTGTCATTGCCTTTAGCACCCCAGAATTCGTAAACTCCATTTCCTAAATCCTCAATAAAAACATCTGCCTTGCCAGAGCAGATGTAGATATTAGAGCCAAATTTAACTTTCAGATTTTTGAAACTGTGAATCATTTGGATTCCTCCTTTTCTGCTTCAATCAATCTTTCAACTGAAAGAGGAGAGCATGTAAAATAATCTCCCATAAGTTTAACCTGTAAGATTCTGATAGTGTATTTAGTTTTCCCGTTTAAATCTTCTTTTACATACCCATCTGCGGCTTCTTTTGCGGAATAATAAAGAAGGAGAGCATTTTTTGCATTCTGAAACTGATAATCCTGACAGAATACATCATGACCACTGAACATGTAAGCAAATATAATTTGATATCCGATTACTGAGTTTTTGTTTTTCATAGTAATTGTAATTAGTTGTTTTTTTGATATTTGCAGAAACCTAGAGAAGATGGAGAATTTGAGTTAAGCCAGTTACAATATTCTGCGTAATGATGGCGGTACTGTTGGGCAATCTGCCATTCAATACCATCAGGCTCTGCTTTATCCATTTTAGCCTGCCATTCATTAACTTTTTCATAGGCTTTAGAATACAGTAAATAGAAGTATTCATTTTCTGGTGTGAGTTTGCTCATTAAAGAATTTCTTTAGTGATGCTGTTAATCATGTTTCCGTGTTCATCATATTCCCAATCTGGGGAATCAATGTCGGGACGGTCTGCTGGCGAAATAACTCCATCAGCGTTAATGACATAAAGACCATTCTTGAGCAGTTCAATAATCTCTGCTGGCAAAGGCTTTAAGTCAGGTTTTTTATGTTGGTTAGGGTTGGGCATAGGGAGATAGTTGTAATACAGTTGGAGCCGCCGTCAAGCATCTATATAAGATTTATTTGCTTCCAAGCGTCCTGCTTAGAAATTCGTTATTGTTCAGGCTTGACATTAAACTCTCTTCCATTGGCGAAAGTAGTTTTTTGTCAGTTATCAGGCCATTGAATCCAATAGCATCAATGATGTTGCAGGACTCAAACACAGCCTCTGCACCAGTCTCAGCGTCTGTTTCGATTATGTAATTTGCTTTTCCATAAATAAGGTATTCCTTACCTCCATGCATAAGCCTAAAATTCTTTAAATCGTATGTGTACATAGTTAATTTACATCAATGATATCAGGGCTTTTATCGCCCTTTAGCATCTTATTGATATCCTCATGACTAATCCTAAGACGATGCTCTACTACAATTGTTGGAGCATCTTGAAGGGCCATAACTTTGTCTGTCATAATGGCTATGGCAAGAGGCAGTTGTCCTGCTGGAATATTTTCGATTTCTGCCAGCAATCTGGTAGACCCTTTGGATACTACCTGAGACAGCAATGAGGCTGTCTGCTTTTTCCATGTTCCTAGGTCAAACTTTCCAGCATCCTCTTCATCCTTTTTGATGGCTATAATGGCTGGCCTGCTTACTCCAGTTTCTGCGTTGATGGCTCTTGTTCCTACTCCATCCTGAAGAAGTTCCTTAACTTTCTCACGCTTGTCAGCAGGGATTTCCTTACCAGTACAACGGATTGAAGGGTTTGTGCTGAGTCTTTCTGGACTGGATTCGTATTCCATGATTCTGCATAATACATGTTGACACATGCATTGCAAGTAGCATCTTGCGACTTCTATGTATGAATTTTTACTCGTTTCAGCCTTTATTTTAATTGCTCTATTTGGGGTTATAAATTTCCTTGCATTTATTTTATTTGTTCTTGGTTTTGGAGATAAGGCTATTGCTTATCGCAAGAACATTCGCCGCTTTAAACTATGAGATTAAAGCCTAAAGATATTCCAGCATTCAGAGACCAGCAGGCTCAGGTTCAGGGTGGCAGATGCTGGCTCTGTGATATTAATCTGGATACGGTTGTAGCCTGCCTTGACCATGACCACAGTTCTGGACGCATCCGTGGGGTGCTATGCCAGAATTGCAATGGCATTGAGGGTAAGATACACAATCTGGCTCGTAGGGCTTCCAGAGGCAAATCTGTTGGCTTTTACATCACTGCTGTTCTTCGGTACTGGGAGCATCACAGCATGTATCCAAAGGATGAGGTTCACCCTACCCATAAAACTGCTGACGAGAAGCGTATAAAGCGGAACAAACAGGCCCGAAAAAGAAGGCTTAAGAAATCCGCTTGACACCTTGTGATACATTGGTATCACTGCTGGTCTATGACTAATCCAACCACTCCGTCCTACCCTGCGTCATTCGCAGGAATGAAGGACGCTGACTACCGCAACGCTCAGGGTCTGAGCAAATCCATGCTCACGCATTTCATGCGTTCTCCTGCTCATTACCAGCAGGCCATTAAGACACCTATGGAGCCTACCAAGGCTATGAACTTTGGAACTGCGTTTCATGCTGAGATGCTCATGCATCATCCTGAATCTTTTTATGCTATCCAGCCAGAAGCGGATGGTCGCACTAAAGAGGGTAAGGCCATTAAGGAAAAATTTGCTTTGGAGAATGAAGGCAAGACAATTATCAGTCAGGATGAAGGCGAGATGATTAAAGGCATGCGTGATTCTATCATGGAACACAGTCTTGCATCTAGCATTATTGAAAATCGTGGACTGTCTGAGTTTTCCATGTTTGCTAAATTAAACATCACAGGTTCTGATATTCTTTTGAAAGGAAGGTTTGATGCTTTCAATGAAGATACTGGAATCATCATGGACATAAAAACATGTGAAGATGCTTCACCTGCTGGATTTAAAAAGGCTATCATGAATTATAAATATGATATTCAAGATGTGCATTATACTTGGTTAGCAAAGCAGTTGTATAAGGTTCATAACTTCTTCTTTATTGCTGTAGAAAAAACTCCTCCATATGCTGTTGGTGTTTACGAAATTGGAAATGGAATGCGTAGGTATGCAGAAGAAGAATGGACTAATAAGATGTTCCAGTTCTCTGAATGTACGCAGAATAATATCTGGCCTGCATACAGCCAAGATTCTTACATCATAGAAGCATGAGCGAGCCTAAGTTCACAGGAGTCTGGATTCCTACGCTTGTGTTCAAGAACCAGAATCTCAGCATCACCGCAAAGGTGGTGTTTGGGGTTCTGGAGGGCTTGGATAATGAGTCTGGGTGCTTTGCCTCAAACTCCTACCTATCTGCCCACCTTGGCCTACAGGAGCGTCAGATTCGCAATGTCCTTAAGGAGTTGGAGGATGAGAATTTGATAGTCAGAGAAGAAATCAATGGACATCGTACCATTAGAACCATCATTAACATTTCTTTAGTGGAGGCAAAAAATTGCCTACCCCCTAGGCAAAAAATTGCCGCAGGGGGCGGCAAAAAATTGCCTACATATAACAAAGTAGATAATAAAGATGATAAAGATACAGGTACTAACGCACCTTGGGTAAGTCCTCTTCCATTTGAATCTGAAGCATTTAGCAAGGTTTGGCAGTCATGGATTGATTACCGAAAGCAATGCAAGAAGCCAATTAAGCCAGCGACTATATCTGCACAATGGGAGGAATTTAAGAAATGGGGAGAGGACAAATCAATCTTTGCAATTCAACAAAGTATATTGAATGGTTGGTTTGGAATCTTTGAACCAAAGAAGAACATTGGTAATTTTAAAGCAAAACCTTTAACCGCTGAAGACCACAATGAGTTCTGACCTAGCATGCCATTGTGGACGAAGAGGTGCATTATTTGCAAAGGATGACGGTAGCAATACTCTTGTGCGTTATCATCATTGCAGGGAGCATATGGACTCAGAGCGTGTTAAGTCTTCAGGATTAATTGACCCAGTATTTCCTCCATCTATGCCAAAGATTTTCTTAGATACTGATGTATCAAGACTTCATAACAAAATATCTGCTGTTCTTGATTGGAAGCCTGAAGGAGATATTTGTGGATTGCTCATGCATGGAACTACTGGAGTTGGAAAGACAAGAGGTATTTGGGAAGTTGTACGCAGGCTGTGGGTTGACGAGGCTCGTAAGGATAAACAACTTCAGTATATGTTTCTTACTATGCGTAAGTTTGAAGGAATGATTGAGCAGTCATTTGATGAGCGTAATCATAGCAAGATGATTGATAATGTCATTGAAGCAAAAGTTCTTGTGTTTGATGATTTTGGAAAAGAGAGACTTACTCAGCGTATGGCATCTGACCTTTTTAGTATTATTGACGAAAGAAGTATTAACAAGCGTTGCACTATTATAAGCACGAATTTCAATGGCTCTAGTCTTCTCGAAAGGTTTGACCCTAGAGACAAAGAGACTGGTGTAGCCATTATCAGGCGTTTTAAAGATTATTATAAAATAGTTGGTATGGGGCTTGACAATGCTCCAAAGACCTAAATATTCCACCCCGCAAGTCGTGGTTGTCATGCATAGAAAAGGGGGGTTGGCTTAAGAAACCAATCCCCCTCCTTTTACAATTGACAGTAATACGATTTTCTTTTTCCTCCAGTTTCCAATGAAAACTAAAAAACCACATATCGCCAAGAATTCCGAGTTCATGCTTACGGTACGCATGAGCAAAGACATGTTTAATTCCGTAACTAAGAAAGCCAGCAGGCTATCAATTACACGCTCAGACTTTGTTAGAAATACTTTGAAGTCTGCTATTGACTCCAAGTAAGACATGAGCATTCTTTCCTATATACCAATGAGTAACAACTACGAAAATACCAATGAAAACAAGGTCGAACTCTATATCGCCCTTGTCAAAGCAATCTCTGAAACTAAGGACATTGTTGCTGATGCAACCAATCCTTTTCACAAAAATAAATACGCAACGCTGTCTGCCCACCTGTCGGCACTCAAGCCAGTATTCTCTAAGCATGGTCTGGCTATTCTTCAGTTTCCTATTGGCAATGCTGACTGCGTTGGTGTACGCACCATCATCATTCACATCAGCGGACAAAGTATTGAAGCGGATGCTTGTATTCCTGCTGAGAAGGGAATGACTGGTCAAAATGCTGGTGCATTGGTATCCTATCTTCGCAGGTACGCAATCGCTGGTGTCTGCGGTGTCGCTACAGACGATGATGATGCAGAGACTGACCGTGTAGCCAAGTCATCGTACAAGCCAGCCGCTACGGTAACGCTAGGCACTACTAAGGCCAGCAAGTATATTCCTAATCCTAATGCAGAATCTGCTGTACATTCCAAAGGTTCAAGTTCAGCAGTAGCACCATTTGGTGATTCAAAAGGTGTTCCTTTATCTTCTCTTCCTCGTCAGTCTGATGACCGTAGCAAGAAGTGTGCTGACTTGAACTACTGGGCTAATGTTTGGGAGCCTCGTCCTTTTGGTGACACTGGAAAAGTTTCAGCAAAAGACCAGCAGACCAAAGCAGAGGCTGTCCGTCTTTGGAATCAAGATGCGGTTCCTGCACAGGAAACCATTGATGAAGTTCCGTTCTAATCTCTAACCACATATAACCATGGAAGCAAACTACTACAAATATCCTGCCAGCGAATACATCATCATGAAAGATGGTTCAGTCGCTCGCATCCTAAAGCCTACTTATCTTGGCAATCAGACTTATTATAATCTTATTCTTGATGGCAAGAACAAGCGTATAAATAAGGAACTTCTGATGAAGCCTTTTGAACAGACTTCTGTTGATGGAACACAGCCTTAATTACTATCATCCTAAGTCAAAAGGGATAACAGCACTTAAGTACGCAGTAAAGAAAACCAAGAACCGTAAGAATGCTGATAGCGTAACCATAACAATGGAACAAGCAAAACAGATTATCGAACAGTCCAAAGGATTTCATCCTGTAAACGGAATGTACACTCTTGACTCTAACTCAGTCAAGGGTGCGGCTGTTATACTTTCACTTAGTGCCAATGAATTGATTCAAAGATTGAATTGCAATATTCCTTCTAAGATTATGAATGATTTAGCACAGGCTAAAAATCAAATTAATGAATTAAAACATGCTGGAAATCTTCTTGTAATTGCTGGAAAAGATATGAATACAACTGATATTTATAGATGGCAGGAAGCAATAAAATCTTATCATGAGTAAACTTCTTGAAGCATATAGGATTGCATTAACAGAAAATCTAACTGCTAGACAGGCATCAATTAGATTCAATGTTAAAATGTACTCTATTGCTAAATGTAAAAACAGATACTCACTTCCTAAACTTAGGAGTCACTGGGATTTTTTAATTGAAGAACAAATGGATAAAATGACTAATGCTCAATTAATTAAATATGGCGAAGTTCTTTCATTAGATAAGAATTCTCCTAAATATAGAAATGGGTCATTCAGATTTGTTCGTGAACATCGTGTATATAATATTTTAATGAAAAAAAGAAAACTTAAATGAGCGAACAAGTCCGCAGGAAACTCAAGGTGGCAATGCAGGAAAACGCCCGCCTCAAGGTTGAAATTGAACGGCTGACCTTCGACCCTTTGACCTATTTAGACGACCAAGGCGAATGGATGCCGAGGCATACGCACCTTGCCGCCGTGGAACGCCTCAAGGCCGAACTGACTGATTTAAAGTCTACGGCTGACAAATCTAAAGCCGAGGTCGAGCGTCTGACGGAAGCGGGGGATGCGATGGCTTCCTCTATTCAATTTAATGAGGAGATGGCCCAAGATTACAACGGCCCGACCATCGTTCACCAATCCGTCCAAGCGTGGCAAGCCGCCAAGTAGGGCAAACATCCGTGAGCCTCTATCCATATAATGCAGGAAATATGACTATGACCATACCTATCGCCAAGTTTGCTGACCTTCACGATAAAATCAAAAGCAGAGATGCCGAGAACGCCCGCCTAAAGTCCGAACTGACTGATTTAAAGTCTACGGCTGACAAATCTAAGGCCGATGTTGAACGGCTGACGGAAGCGGGTGATGCAATGGTTGAAGAACTAAATGGTAGATATTTTGGAAAACAACTCATCAATGACTGGAACGCCGCCAAGGAGGGCGAAACCAAATGAGCAAACTAATTAAATTTGTAGCCGTGGGAGACAACCACGGAGATATGGTTGACAAGGATGTTGCATCCGAGTTCTACAAATTTCTTAAGTGGTTCGACCCAGACGAAATCATTCACCTAGGGGACAACTGGGACTTCCGCAGTATCCGCAGGGGTGCTGGTCGTAAAGAAGAAGACGAATCGCTTGTCGCTGATGTGAAGGCTGGCAAGGATTTTATCAGCCGTGTGCAACCTACTATTTTCTTAAACGGAAACCACGATGACCGCCTCGACCAAATCATCCACGGCTCTACTAGTGGTATGATGGTGGACTACTGCCACGACCTCAAGAACGACATCCACAACCATCTCAAGAAGAATGGCTGTAAGAAGATTTACGATTACCACGCTGAGGATGGCGTACACGCTCTTGGTAAGGTCAAGTTCGTACACGGATATACCTGCGGAACTCGTGCTGTAGAGGAACACGCTATCCACTACGCAGAGCCTCAAGGTGCTGTTATTATGGGTCACCTTCATTCTATCCAGCAGACCAACGCTAAGAAACACGGAGGGGCTGTTGGCTTCTCTGGTGGTTGTCTATGCGTCAAGACGATGGACTATAGTAAGAACCGCCTAGCCACCAGTAAGTGGGGGTCAGGCTGGACTTATGGATTTGTCCAAGGGTCGGATTGGAAAGTGTGGCAGGCTCACCGTGTTGGTAAGAAATTCATTTACTCTATCAAGGGACTATGAACAATTCTAAACTCAAAAAACTTCAAATGCTTGTCAACAAATGGCAAGTTGAAACTCCAGATAAAAACTTTTATACTGTTCGTCAGTTAGGTAAAATGTGGAATATAAATCAACGAACTGCTTCAACAAGAATTCAACGCTGTATTGAAGCAGGGTTAATTGAAGTAAAGAATTTTAGAATTAAATCTGGTATGGTTACTAGACCTATTCCGCATTATAAAATATATGAAGCATCTAGAAAGTAATCATTTAGTTTGTATTAAATGTAATACCATTTTGTCAGCCCCAGAAGGTGAGAATCAAAAGAATCAATGCAGATGTTCTAATCGTGCTTGGATTCGGAAACTTCCTGAGAAGAGTCTATGGGCTTATGGAGCGTTAGACCCTCAACAGATTCAGCGTGTGAAGAAGTTGGCTTAAGTGAAGTGAATACAGTATAAACTATATCACATATAACTATTACAACAGCAGAACCTATTACCCATTGAAACCAGAATGTATCAAGTATCCAACAAGATGAAACAGCCAGTCCTCCACCTATTGACAATACAAATCCTCTGAACTTCCAAGTAACTGGTGCAAAGGAAATTATTAACAATCCAAGTACAGCAATTCCAGCACCAACACAAGATACCATCCATAGAATTTTATCTTTTATTTCCCTTTGATTATTAGCCTCAACGATTTGCAAGGATATCTTTGCCTTATTGAGTTCGGAGTCTTTTTGTACTATTATAGACCTAAGAGTATCAGCATCATTATTTACTTTAATCGCTTCTTTTCTGTCTTGTTCAAGGGCAATGATGTTATCTGATGACAATATCTTTTTAAATCTCTCTGTCGTTTCGACAGACGGTTTCGAGATGGCTGACAATCTTTCGATTTGATTTTCGACAAGCCCTTTAGGAATTCCTTCAGGTAAGGTTTGAACCACCGCAACAAGGGCTGATACAGATTCTGAAACTTCTTTTTCAATCTTATTAATGTATATATCTTTTTCATTATTTTCAAGTATGATAGTAGTTGGTGCAGGAATAGATGTGCAACCAATTAATGTTACAAAAGAAAAAAGCATTATTAGTTTTTGAAAACTCATTTATATTGCTGAGTAAATTTATGTTTAACCCATTCAAAAATGTCTGGGGCAAGTGAACCAGCAGAAGCATATATAATGCTTTTTAGCATTGGGTCTATGGTAGAAGAGTTAATAGCAAAGTAGCACAGCGTACCTATAATTGCTCCAGCAATTACTTTTCTAATCCAAATAATAGGTTTAAACTTTTCCTCAGAGATAACCAGCCTAGCAAAAGCACCCAAGCCTCCTAGGACAGCCACTACCCATCCACCCTTTTTAAAATCTTCTGCTGTCTCAATCAGAGTTGGGTCTACAGGACTCATCGTTTAGGTTCCTCTCTTTGAACTCTACGCTTTGCCTGTTCTTCATTTTTGTAAATACCCATTAATTGTTTGTAAGGATTATATACTCTAAAATTACCATTCTGTTGCATGATTATCCAGCCTAACGCATTACTTAAACTTGAACCATTACTGTATGTTTCAGTCTTCCAAGAACGCCATACACTGATATCAGCCTTAGTGTAATCACGCTTAGGCATTTGTACAGGAGGCTTAGGAACCTTAGTAGGAACTACAGGAGGAACTACAGGAGGAACTACAGGAGGAACCTTAGGTTGAACTACAGGAGGAACTATAGGAGGAACTACAGGAGGTACTACAGGAGGTACTATTCTAGGTTTACCTGTTTCTGTATCAATAATAGGTTTTTTGTTTTCATCTATTTCAATTTTATTACCTTCAATATCTATTATATATTTAGTTCCATCTTCTTCTATATAAATCTTTTGTCCATCTTCAGTAACTTCATGAGTTCCTGTTTCTGTATCTACAACTGATTCATGCACTTCTTCCTGTACAGGATGTTCATCACCAGTAATAAGTTCATATCTTTGAGTGTTTTCATTCCACATTCCAGCAGTAACTGGATTTCCTTTATTTGTAAGTAGATGACTTGGAGAAACTTTTTTAATATCTCTTTTTAATCCACTAACATTTGAAACACTTTGTATAGATGTTTCTTCTAAAGATTTAGGTTTCATTACATCTATTTTAACTGAATTCATTCCTTCAAAACCTATTTTAAGTTTCTTCCATATTTGCCAATCAGATAATCCTTCAAGCGGGCTTTTTTTATTATTTTGAATAGACCATTCATTCATTTTTTCTCTCCATTCATTTACATGAATCTTTTCATTTGAATTAAGATATCCTACAGGTCTTTCTGGCAACTTATCATTAACACCTTTTTCATTTTGTAAATCTGTTAAAAGAATATCATTTGGGCTTCTTCTTCCAGCATCAAGAACATTTGTTATTTCATTTATTAATTGATTAAGTATTGTTTTTGTAGGCTTTGATTCTGAAGTTACAAATTGAGATACTGCCTCTGAAACTTGATAATTTAAATCACTTATATTAGGAAGTAATCCAGCCTTTATTTCTGGAGTTTCAAGTGATTTAAGTAATTCTGGATGTTCAGGAATAAGTGACCATTGACCCATTAACTGTGGGTCATTAAATAATGCTATTTGAAATTCAGCCGTAGATATAAGCCTATATACACTTGTTAATTTTAATTCTGGTGATTCAAGTTCAAATCCTTTTGTATTAAGAAATTGATTTAAATATGAATTAGTTGCTGGTGCATTTGCAGAACCACCAGTTCTATTACTAGACATTGCTTGCCTTGCATAATCCCAAGGAGAAGTAACAACATATCCTTTTTCCATATCACCTCTCTTTGAAGAAGGGTTTCCTTTTTCAGTATGAGTAGCCTTATTTAATATAATTCCTTTTGAAGTCCAAGCAGGTTCTATAGCACCAGTTTTTTCATTTTTAATAAATGTATTTTTAAGCATCAATCTTTGCAGTGCAAGTATTCTTGCAAATGCAACTTCTGATTTTGGAAGAGTTATTCCATTTGCAATTCTTAATTCAGTTTTAGATATAAATTCATCAACTCCTCTTGCCCATGGTTGTCCTTTGAGGTTAGAACCTTTGTCGGGATTATCATTATAAGTAAAAAGAAGATTTTTAAGTTCTGGATTAGCACCAATTGCATGTGCTTCAGCCTGAGCCAATAAAGAATGACCCATTTCTTCAAGTGCTGTTCCTTCAAATGAATGACCAGATAAAGCCTGAACTCTTCTTTTGTATTCACTTCCAGAATAATCACCTATGTTGTATTGGCTTTTTTGTGCAATCCAAGCCTTATCAATTAACTGTGCTAGATTAAGATGAAACGGTTGATGGCTCTTTCTTTCATTTACTACAATTTGAGCAAATCTAAATTTAGCATCTTTTTCCTGTTCTTGTTCAACGCCATCTTCTGCTTCTTCATCTCCAGAAATTCGTTGTGTTTTTTTCTTTTTTTCTTCTATTTCAATTTTATTACCTTCAATCTGTTTTTTAAGATTTGCTGCTTCTCTTATTGATTCTGGGTCTATTGATTCTACAAGTTGTGCATATCTTTCCTGAAGTGTTGATTCTCTAGTAACCCTTTCTTCATATTGAGTACCTACTGCAATATCTTTTATTCCTCCATGCCAAGTCTTTCCAGAATTAATATGAACAGGAAGACTTAACTGATTATCTTCAGCCATAGCCATAAGATATTTTGCAATCTTGCTATGATAATCATTTACAACATTAGGATGAACAGAATCACCCATGTCTGTAATATATTTTAATATATCTTTAACAAGTACGGTTGATTTTTTCTTTTGATGATAATCTAAATATTGCCAAAGATTATTAACTCTTGGATTAGGAACTGTTGCAAATGGGTCTTTAGTTCCTCCAGCATGTCCAACTAAACTTTCAAATAAAGTAGGGTCAAACTGCCTTGACTCTATACCAGATGGAAGGTTATATTTTTCGTAAGTTTTAAATGAATCTTTAAATGTTTTATATTCTAAACTATCTGGAGAAAGCATTGATTCTTCACCTCCAGCCTCATGCGGAGAATAACGAGTATTAGGGTCTAGTTCATTTCTAACAAAAAGAGAGTTCTGTTGTTCTCTAAGTCTATGCTCCATTACCATTCTATCTACAGTTACATAATTTTTTGCCGCAAGTTGTTCAGCCTGAAATCTTGAAAGTCTAGTAAGGTCTGGAAGAGTATAATATTTATCTCCTCTTATTCTTTCATTTGCTTCAGACGCAGGAATTGTTTCAAAAGATTTTTGTCCTACTTCGTCTTCAACTTCTCTCATTAATGAACCAAACATCTTTCTTCTTATTCCAACAGGTTCTCTTCCAACAAGCATGCCATCCATATATTTAACATTACTAGCCCTTAGCCTTTCAGCCATTTCAGAATAAAGAAGTTTGCCAAAACCTTTTCCTGTAAACTTAGGATTATCAACTGTAGAAAATCCAATAGTTGCGGCATCTTTAAAACGGTCTATATTTGCAGATATTGTAGCAAAAGAACTTCCATTGCTTCCATCCATATCAGGATGATGAAGTTCTATCTTTAATCTATAAGGAGAATTTTGAACAAGTTTAATAGTAAGTTTTCCGTCTGGGTCTATCTTGTCTTTATTTAATTCATGAAATTTTCCTAAAAATGAACTTTTCCATTCACTTGATGCTAAATCATATTTGCGTCCAAATTCACCTGTCTTATCTCCATCATTCATATTAGATGCAAGAAGAACACTTGAAGGTTCTTTCGATGCTATCTTACGCATTGCTTCAGCCGCATCATGAGATGTAGGGAATCTGCCTATTTTATTTCCGTTTTCATCAAATGCATCAGTTTGTCCACCTTTGTATTGAATAGCCCTAAAGCCAGAAGGATGCCAGAATGTTCGTCCATTAGATGTTTCTTCACTATGCATCTCATTTGGAGACCAATTGCGAACTAAATCTCTATAAGCATTGGCATGCGTATAAGGAAGACTTTGTGACCTAACACGAACATTTGTCATTCGGTTAAGACTAAAATCAAATACGCTAGACATTGAATTTCTTTTAATCTCAGCAAGAGGAGAATTCAAAAATGTATCAGCCTCTCCTTTTGCAAGACCAAGAGCCTGATGCATTACATTTCTTCTGTCTTCACCTAAGCCATCAGTCCAAAGTTGTGCAGATGGAACTCTATCAGCATTAACAGTGCCATCAGGATTAAATGCATTTTTAGATGCATTTTCAAGATATCTATAAAAATCAGCCTTAAATTCTGTAGAGTTTCCATTCCAAAGTTTCTGAGTATTAGTGTCAGCCCACATATTATTCAAACGCAGTTCAATAACTTTATAATCAAGCATGTTAGCCTTGAATGTATAATCTCCATCTTTGCTAATGGCTATATCAAGACCATACAATAATCCAGTCCTAGATTTAAATGGAACATTCTTTCCCCATATTCTTGATGGATTATTAACATCTCCAGCCCTTTCAGCAGTCACTCCAATGCCACCAAAATCAATTAGATTACCTTTGATATCTCCAGAAATAACTTTCTGAGCCATCTTAAGTTTGTTTCCAAACTCTCTACTCATATGTCCAGAGTTAATCATTTGGTCAACAAGTTCATCACTAAATGGCCCTCTTATCACTCCTTCACCATCAGTAGTAAATGTACGAAGATTATCAGGAACACCTATAAGCATCTTATAGATATTCTTTCCTTTAATCTTATTTTCTTTAGCAATTTGTGCTTCTGTGTTATGCCTATAAGTTCCGTCAGGCTGTTTTGTAAATACACCATCAAGTCCATTACCATCTATAAATCTTTGTCTGGCATCTTTAGACAAAGCATTGATATCAAAAACTCCAGTTTGATTTACATGCCTTTCAATTTTAAGCATATCTTTAAAGAATCGTTCCATAGCAGGATTGATAACTCTACTACCCCTATAAGGTTTAAATACTTCATCAATAGGAACAAGTCTTTCTATGCCATCTTTATCAGTATATGTTCTGTTAAAATCAAATTCAGGATGGCTGAAGTTCATTCTATCTCTCCAATATTCAGTCCAAGAAAGATTTACATTTTCTAAAACTCCACGAATTCCTGGCAAATCTCCAGCATGATATAGCCAATCTATTGGCTTATTCATTACTAGGTGAGAGAAATAATATGCACCAAATTCTTCTGCAAGATGTTCAAGAAGCGGTCTTCCACCAAGTTCAGCATCAGCAACCATTTGACCTCCTTCAGTCCATTTATCTTGAGCCATCTGTAGACGCTTTAAAGCATCAGCATGTGCTTCAGGATTTTGACTAAATTCAGCGTCAATATATCTTCTGAACATATCATTGACTTCATTCTGTTTTATAACGCCTCTTTGAATTTCATTACCAGCGTTATCCCTTTCGCCAAGAATTCTGCTTTTAAGTTCAGAAACATAATAATCTTTCATTACGCTTGTGCGTAGAATTGAATGCAAAATTTCGTGAGGAAGAGTAGCCCTAGATGCATTATCTGCATTGATATGTATTTGCACAGAACCATTAGCACTGTTTTCAACTACATATCCATTGTTATGTTCAAATGTCTTTTGGCTTAATGGCATATCTCCATCAGGAAGAATAGTCATTCCATCATACTTTTCAGGGTCAAGTCCTTTGCTAAGAAGAAACTCTTTATTTCCTTCATTAGAACGAATATGAATAGATGTATCAGGATGTACTATATCTTTGGCGGCAAGGATTCCATCAAATGAAAATCCTTTTGCATTTGCCCATGTTTCTGCATTTCTCCACATGTTAGCCTGAGCAGGAGCAATTTCATCAAGACCTCTAAGTACAAACTGTGCTTCAATGTTAGTACGCATCTTACGAGTAGCACCAAAAGCATCAGAAGCCAAGCGTCCAGTAGTAGCACCAATAGAACCTAAAGCCAGACCAGCACCAGCACCAGCGGCGGCTCCTTCAGTTCCTTCACTCCACCAACCAAGGCCAGCACCAATAGCAGAACCTGTAAAAGCACCCTCTGCTACATGTGTTCCGTAATCTATAAGTGGGTCAAATCCATTTACAAGTTTAAGCAAGGCTCTTGCCTGAGGAGATATTTCAACACCTCTTTTTGCTGTCTCATTTAATGCTCTTTTAGCATATGAAGCCAAACCACGCTCTCCCTGAAGAATCTGGTCTCCAATAAGACCAACAGCCTCTCCTATGCCAGAAGCGGCTACAGAAGCCCCATAGGTGGCAGTACCAACCCCTACAGTTGCAGAAGCATATGGTATGCTATGTCCCAATGCAGAAGCACTAAGACTGCCCACGCCAGCGGCTTTAAGGCCATTTCTGAAGTCATCTTTAGATACTCCAGCAATAGCCTCAAATCCTTGACCAGCCTTTTCAGCCGCATAATCAAGAGTTCCTCTTGTTGCTTTTCCTACAAATTCAATAGGAAATCCAACTCCATATTTAAGTCCACCGCCAACAACAAGAGCCTTAAGACCCTGTATTTTAGCAGATACAAGCATAGCCTTTTCGCCAAGACCAACAGCATGTGCGGCTCCGCTTGCAATCCCTCCAAATGGAATGAACCAAGAAGGGTCAGCAACATAAGAAGCGGCCTGAACTACATCATTATTAAGAAGGTCTTTATCTTTTATAATAAGACTTGTTTCACCTTTTTCAAGTTGTCTTCCTTCTCTTAGGAAATTTCTAGCATCAAGAAATTCACGATAAGCCGCATCACTATTTTCTTTAACTCCATTTAATGCATTAAAAAATCTACTTTGAGGTGATGTTGAATTAGCACTTTGTGCAAGAATTCCATACATCATTCTTGTTGATTGACCAAAAGCCTCAACAACGCTAGGTGCTAATTTATTGGTTATATCTGATGGATTGTTAGCAAGAGAACTTCCTGCTTTTGCAAATTGTTGATATATACTTCCAGCCGCACCAGACAAAGAATCAAATACATCTGTTTCTTTTGTTTTGTAAAAATCATTTAACTTTATCCAATCTTCTTTATTAGGGTCATATACTTGCCCTGCTTCATCAGCGGAAAGCATGTCCTTATAAATTTCTCCACCGCTTTTAGGGGCAGTTATTTTATCATAAGCATCTTTTCTTTCTTCCTGTGGAAGAGAATTTATGTAAGAATCAACATCTGGATTTCCAGTAAAAACTTGTCCTCCAATGTTATTATTATTTACAGGTTCTTCACCCTGAGGACTAGCATATATTTCAGCCATTATTTTTTAAGATTTTGTAGATAGCGTTCTCTTGCCGCCATTATATCGGAAGATTTATCCTTAGGAAGAATTACAGTCAAACCAAAAGCCTGAGGCTTTGTAATAATCTTTTGTGTAACATTGTCACGCAATTGATTATATTTAGCCCTTGTTGTGCTTTTAAGAGAGAAAAAATCTGTAGGGTTTTGAACTATATCTTCAAGTAATTTTTGCTCATAATCAGATACATTACCAACACCAATAAGTTCTTTTCTTAAATTTCCAGCAAGTTCTCTTGTTAATTGTAATGCAGTACCTCTTTGCTCAGGACTTAAAGAAGCAAATTGAGTTTCATTAATTTTTTCAAGTTTATCAATAATTGAAGTAGCATTCAATATATGTGTATATTCTTCCCTGAACTTTGAAGCATCAGCAGGAGAACCAAAAGAACCAAGACCACCTAGTTTAACTGGGCTTGTAGATATAAACTGTGTAGGAACATAATCTCCATTTGGAGTAAGTTGACCAAACTGAACAGCCTTGTTAGCGGCTAATTCATGAGGTTGCATCCCAGAATGGCTCATTTGTTTCCATTCTTTACCATCAAAGAACACTGCACCATAGGGAGTATTTCTAAACTGCAAAGATTCTTCAGGATACATCTGCTTATACATATCATTAAACGAAGCAGGAAGATACCCAAACTTTTTAATAAGATATTGTTTAAGTTGTGTTTTCTTTTCTTCAGCACTTAAAGTTTCTGGAGTCTGTAAATTTCCTAGTACTTGAGGTCTAACATAAGTATAATCGCTTACACCAGTGCCAGAATCAACAGTGTTATTTTCAGGAGGTTTTTGATAAGCAGGATTTATCGTAGAATCCTGACCAGAAAGAACCTTTGGATAAATGTCGTTAAGAAGCATATCATGATTAACAAGCCTTGATTTTAACTGCTGTTCAATTCCAGAAAACCCCTGTTGTCTAGATTTCATATCGTTAATCTTGTTATCAAGAGTAGCCATGATTCTAGATTTTTCAAGAGAAGTCATATCATCTTTAGCACCTAGTTCTTTTGCAAAAGGAATTCCTCCAGCAAATCCATATCCAGTTCTTAGTTTTCTTACATCTGTAAGTGCAGAATTTATTTCTGTTCTTATTGTTGCATCATAAATATTATCAGGAACATCTTCTTTTCCACCTTTAACCATTCCATTAACAAGAGCAGTCCAGAAAGCACCTCTTGCCGCTTGAGTTCCAACTTTTGCAACAAGGTCAGCCTTTTGAGCCGCAGTAAGACTTGCTTTAATAAGTCCACCTTCACGAAGTGCAGAATCAATAGCATTTCCAAGAAGTTCTTTTTTGCCAGCAGATGAAATAGTCTCATTGCCAATTTCAGCAACTTTAAGATATCCATCATATTCCTTTTTTGCATTAGCGGCAAGTTCAGCAATTCTAGTTTCTTGTGCCATTCCTTTCATTCCTTTAATTGCCTGAACTCCTTGTTTTAGTCCTCCACCAAGTTTAGCACCAGCACCAAACCAAAGTAAAGCCGCATCAGCACCTACTTTTGTAGCAAGTGCAATATCAGGATGCATCATTGCAGATTGACCTATGGTATTATAATCAACCATAGAGGAATCTCCTTTTGCAACAGAATCTCTCATTGCCTGCAAATATCCAATAGCAGGTTGAATAGAACGCTTTTGAGAATCAATATCACTTAGTCTTTCATATGTGCTGTCTTTTGCTATCCTGATTTTTTCTTGTTCAGGTTGCGTATAAGAACTAATAGGTTTTTGTGCAGATACTTCAGGAAGTTTAGCACCAGATGCAATAGCACCAGCCTGATTACCCATAGCAAGTCTGCTAGGAGTATTTACTGGAAGTATGTTAAGAGGAACTTGTGTTGCATCATATTCTGAATCTACAACTTTTTCAGGAGATATTTTAGAGGCATTAACATCTCCAGTATAAGAAATGTTTCCTTCAGTATCTGTGCTAAATTTATTTATGTCTGATTCACTAGGCCCATTTTCACCTAATGCACCTTCATTGCTATTGTTTTGATACTGTTCAATACCCTGAGAAACATCATATGGTTCTGGTGGAGTATAATTTTTATTATTAATATCAACTTGTTCTTTATTTACTTTTCTAGGTTTAAAAATTTGAACTCCTTCTTTTGGTTTAGGAACTCCTACGCCTACTGCATCTACTGATAAATCAATTTTAGTACCAACTTTTATAGTATTAGGATTGTAACCTTGTGCAATCATTGCTTTTGCAACCCATGTAGTACTTCTTCCTGTTGCATTTGCAATCATAGCAGGAGTATCTCCTTTTTTAATTGTATACAAAGAATCTGAATTTTCAGAAGTTGACTCAGAAGCATTAAGATTACCAACTAAATAAGGAGGTGCTATATTAGTTCTAGTCTGTTGGCTTGGGTCAGTATAACTTCCACTTTCAGCAAGAACCCTTCCAAGTTGAGTACGCTTTGTTACAAGAGATTTAAGAAGAGAAATATCAGATTCATCTTTAAGCCCCCATTGTTTTGAAAGTTTATCTTGAAGAGCAATTGCCTGAGAATTTGTTTTCTTAAATTCATTGTACAGTTGCAAACTTTGTTCAGAACTAAACTTAGGAGCAGGAGCCTGTGCTATAACTGCAGATGTACCTAAATTAGCAGTAGTTCCTGTCTGTTGCATTGAAGGCAGATTAATGTCAGGAAGTCCTGTTTGAGCCGCAGGGTCTCCTTGATAAGAAGTAGCATTAGTTCCAGAATTAATAGCACTAGAAGGTAAAGGAAGTCCAGCAGGAGCAGATTGAGGAGAGCCTTGTCCTTGAGCCCATTCATTGTCTCTTGCATTAGAATAATATCTATCAAACAACGACATTGGATGATTAGACAATTCGCTGTTATTAAATTCATCAACAGAGTTAACATTTCCAACTAGGTCTAAGGAATAAGCCTTAGCCTGAGGACTCATTTTATCATTTGAATTAATAGCATTAGGAAGATTACGCTTCCAATTATCTACATATTCCTGTTCAGCAACAGGTTTAGCACCAGCAGGAAGTTTAGATACCTGATTGCGATAACTATTTCTTACAGATTGTTCATTGTCATTAAATGACATTCCATTGCTCCATCCTTCAGCCTGACCCATTGCAGATGTATTTTGAACACCAGTTTCAGGATTAAATTCACCAATGGCTCGTCTTTGCTGACTTGATTTAATTTGTTCATATACACCTAAATCTCTATTGAACTCACCCCATGTAGCCTTAGCCTGATTTAAAATGCCAAGTCTTGCAGGAAGAGCCTTTGTTTTAACAGAAGAAAGGTCATTAACAAGAGGGTCTAGATGATGTGCAAATTGAGCATATTCTGGGTCTGACAATAGCATCTCTTGCATTGAAGCAATATGATGAGACATAGCATCAGCATCAGCAAGAGACTGGTCATTCAGTGCTGAATTTTTATGATATTCTTTAATTCCTTCAGCAAGATTTAAACCAAAAGCCTGTATTCCTTGTTGATAATTTCTGCCTATATTAGCACCAGCCTCAGACATTCCTGAGACTGGCTGAATGCCATTAGTATACTGTTGGAAATTAGAAGCCATAAATTATTTACCTTTGAAAGTCATTCCATATTGACCTAAGTAAGAAGAAGGGGAACTTGAAAGCCCAGCACCTATAGCACCACCAGCAACTGTACTAGCGGTAGTTCCACCTAGTATAGAGCCTAGTGCTGGATTTCCAAGGAAAGCACCGCCAATAGCACCAGCCATTCCCATAAGTCCACTGGCAAATCCAGACTGAGCCTGAGCATTAGCCATTTTTGCTTGCATCTCGTTTTGTTGATTAGCAGAAATAAGTGAAGCGTTATATTGAGATTCTGGCTGAAATAGCATACCTTGATTTAAAGCACTATAACTAGAAGATGCTTGATTCATAAGACCATTAGCAGAAACAGCATTCAATTGGTTCATCATAGGAACTCCGTATTGATTCATTGCATTCCCTTGTCTTTCAACTCCCATATTATAAGCAGTGCTTGCATTAGCCAAAGCCTGTTGCTGACGCTGTTGACCCATGTTATAAGAGTTAAGAACTTCTTGACCAATAGCCTGATTACCAGTAAGTCCTCTAGCCGCCATAGCCGCCCTAGCAGATTGCTGTGATTGCTGTGTCATCTGGGCAGTTAATCCAGTTCCAGCATTCAACTGTTGTTGTGCTGTATTCTGAATTCCATTAAACAAATTATTAGTATTAGCACCTAGGCTATTTGAATAAGTCTGACCAGCGGATTGTCCAAGATTATTATATATAGAATTCTGAGAACCAAGCATTTGACTCTGTAAACCTTGAGATTGATTAATAGCCTGACCATACATAGTTCCAATAGAGCCCATCTGTCCCATAAGCCCCTGCTGTTGCATCTGTTGATACTGAGGAACATATTGTCTTTGAAGACTAAGAAGTTGATTTTGAATTCCACCTTGTGCGTTTAAAGCAGAAGACATTTCCCCCTTATAATCTCTTGCTTCAGGGGCTTTTATTTCAGATGATTTTCCCATGTTAGGAAATTCCTTTCAATGTTTTCATATAATTATTAGTAAGTTTTTTTGGTTTATTAAAGCGTATCATCCATTTGTCTTGATTTTCCCAGTTAGGAAATCTTTGCCATAATTTTGATACAATAAATGATGTGGATTCTTTTGTTTTGGAAATCATATCCATTACGCATATATCCATTACGGATTCTTCTTCTTTGGTAAATTGTTTAATTGAAAATAGTAAATTTAAAATATTGTTATTGAACTTATTTTCTAATGCATATGTTACACATACACCATTAATACCATTTTTGTCTGATGAAACTATAAGATAATTGTTATTAAAAGACCAAATTAAGTAATCAGTAAGTTCTTTATCGTTTAATGTAAAAGGCTGACCTCTTCCAGAATATCTATTTTCTTTGATAAAATCTGTTAAGTCAGAAAGAAGCATATCAATATCCTATAGCAAACCATCTAGGGGCTCCTGTATTGCCTCTTACACTTCCAGAGTAAGTCAATAAAGCAACAAAAGAACTTGATGTTTGAGGGCCATTAATTTGCCAAAAGTTTTCTGCTTGTGCAACAGGAGATGTTACAGTAGTTGCAGTTGCACTTGTTACTTGAACCGACAAACAAGCAGTAGGAAAAGGAATAGGAAATGTAATGGTTTGTGAATTATAAGTAGAAGTTCCAGCAGTTCCAACTCCCCATTGCATAATAAGACCATTTGGCAATGTAACATAACCATTTGTTAATTTGCTTACTGTTCCATCAACATATGTTTTGTTAGCAAGATGAGCCCCTATTGTTGGTGCTTGTGGTGCAGAAATATTTCCAACAACACTTCCAATAATTTGGGCTCCATCAAATATAGTAGTACCAGTTACAGTAAGTGTTCCATTAACATATGCATCTCCATTAATGTATTCATTTCCTGTAACATAATGACTTCCAAGATTCTTTGTAGAGGCAAGTTTAATGTAAGAAACTGTACCACTAGAACCAACAGAAACAGGTGATATTGAATATGTAAATAAATCTACAGATGTTACTGTAATTTTATATATTCCGCTGAATGCTGAATTAGAAGATGTAAAAGAAAGAACTTGACCAGTTGAAAGTCCATGAGCCGTAGAAGAAACAGTAACTAATATACCATTTACAGAAGCCCAAGATTTTCCTGTAACTTCAATTCCGTCATTAGGAGTTAAAGTTATGTCAGAATTAATTTGTCCTACAATATTAGAAGTTGTAAGATTAGTTATATTAGCAGTAGCACTAGTAAGAATTTCTGTTATTGAAGCCTTTCTAAGAGCAGTTGCTGTTTGGTCATATATAAGTACTAGGTCAGCACCATCAACAGCCCCAGAGATGGCTCCTTGTTCTGTTATAGCACCAGCCTGAAGTGTTGAATTGTCAACAAGGTCATTAAGTTTTTGAAAAGTAACCTGTTCAGTATCATGAAATGTTTGTCCTTTAGAAATTTGAGCCATGTTATTTTTTAGAAATTAAGTTTTTAACTTTCTGTGTAGCATATATAAAAGCAGAACGAATTGAGGGTCTTAAATTATCTGTTATAAATCTTAATTGCATAGAAGTACCATACTTACGAATAGGTACACGCCTAGTTTCATCATTGTTAGTTTGTGAACCATAATTGTCAATATGTTCTATGCTGTCATTATTTGATATATCAGCATAAGTTTGAATATGACCGCCAGCAGAAAAATTGTAATTTATTTCAGCATTAGTAAAACGCTTATCACTATAAGAATTAAATACATAACTTCTTGTTTTCAAAACACTGCTAATTTGATTTGACTGAAAAGAAGTTTCACTAAGGTATGCAGGAAGTCTGAATGGAAGAATGGGTGTGCCAGTTGCTTGACCAAACTCATCATAATCCAGTTCTTCCATCAAAAATACCCCTTCAGTTTGGTCTATATAAAATAATCGTCTTTGTTTGTCTTTTTTGGCGATAAGAAGATTCTTTACAAATGCAGAGCCAGCCTTAGCAAAAAAACAGTCTCCATATTCAGGAATAAGAAAAGCCAAATTTTCAGTAAATGAAGGTTTAATTACAAAAGCAGATTCAGGTATTTCTATTGTAAACACTCTGTCATCAAATGGAGCAGAAATTCCGTTGTCATAAAAACCTACAACTAAATAAGTGCCATTTGGCATTAAGAAATCAATTTCTGTTTCATCAACTTTATATGATTTTCCAAAATTCATATTTACTTTATCTCCTACTATAAGTCCATGAGGTTGCAATGGAGCAAGTTCTTCAGATGACTCAATAGTTAGGTAATAGTTTTTACCAAAATAAGTTAAAGATTCCCAACTTGGAGAAGCCTGTCCAATCCATCTATATGCCTGAAGTGTATTTACAACGCTAACAGAAGATGGATATAAATCTACCGATTCCCACTGTTTAAGTATAAAATTATATACCAACACAGCGTTATTATCAACCGAATTGTCCAAAGGAACGGCAAGATAATACCGTCCATTCCAATAGGTAGCAACAGCACCAGAAGCATAAATCCTGTTGATTCGTTGAATAACATCGTTAATTGGTGCTGAAAGTGGGTTTGCTTGAGTAAGCAACCTCATTGACTCATTAGAGCCAACTTGAGAAGGTTGCATAAAGTATACACCTGTATCAGAAAGAAATATAATACCACCATCTGCCTGAACTACGCTACTATTAGCAACACAACCTATGTCATTAACAAGTGTTTTTACAAAACAATCATTAGCAAGAGCATCACCAGTAATATAGCGTCCAAGTCCAATATTTACATAGAATATTGAATTACGCATGAATACAACGAATTCATTAAGAGTCCAAGGTGCAACTGAAACTACTTCATCATTGCTACCTTGATTAAATGTAAATGCATCTAAGTCATCCCAAGTATCAAAATCTAAATAATTACTTACACATACAGTATCTCTAACTCTAGGATGACCAGCAGATATATAACCATTACTAGCAGTTTGTCCTATAGCAATCATTCGATTACAATAGTAAATTAAACCTATGCAATTAGGAAATTTACTACCAGTTCCAGTAGTAGGAAATGCTGTAATAGTTGTTTGCAAGTCCCATTTCAATGGACGCTTGTCATGCCCACGACTGATATAAACATTATCTACTGCACTAACAACAGTACAACCAACAGTAGTATCAATTGTTTCTCCTTCTGGAAAATTTACCTTAGAAGAAATAGAATCTGTTTGTGGATTATATGTGTATAAACCATCACCTATAACAATAATTATAATTTCTTGTCCTGTAGAATCAAGATAAACACCAGACCCAAAAATCTGTTGATTTTCAAGAACTGATGCAGTTTTACGCTGAAGTCCTTTTCTTACCGTAGCAACACCACGGTCTAGTCTAAAATTCTGTGATTGACTGACTATCCCTTTTGACAATGAGGCAGGGTTGTCACGGCTATTAAGCCCGACAAATGCCATATCTCCGTCTTGTTGATAGTCATTAGCCATTACTTACCTGTTATGGCGTTAAGCAATTCTTTGAATTTATCAGACCATCTAGCACCTACATAAACACCGCTTAAAAAAACAATGCTAATAATGATAATCATTACTTAATAGGATGCTTAGGAAGTTCAGGAGCAATAGGAGCAGGAGTATACTTCCAGCCCTTAACTTTAATGTCAGCAAGTGCAGAAGCATTAGTGTTATAAATAGTAGCATCCCAAGCAGTAAAAATGCGTGTAGGCTTGTCTGCAGGAGCGTCTTTAAGTAGCATAACAGAACCGTTATCCACAAGGACGCAGGTCTTGCCAGCGGGAAGAATAATATCTTTAGGTGTATTCATAAGTATAAATTAAATGGTTAGGCAGGTGTAAGATGTTGAAGTGTTAGAATCGTAGATGCTGACTGTGGTGCATTGAATCCACACTCCATCCTTTCTGACATAGTGGTTTCCGTCAATGGGGGCTTCGGGGATTCCAGCAGTTGTTTGAATTGTGCTGTCTCCAAATGTAATTGAGCCTCCAGTTGATAGACTAACTCCAGTAGAACGCATTTGGGTCGTGTAGTTATCGTCCTGTACCGTGATTACATCGTGTTCAATGTATGTAGAGTGAGGAGTACCACTTACATCTTCAAAACCAATATATTCATTAGTAAAATATGCTGTGACATTTGGTGTGTCGATATGCTGGATGGCAATTGAATCGTGGGCAATTGTAACTCCAAGTTCATTTGTTGACTCAAATACCTTTAACACAGTTGGTGCAACTGATGTATAATACCCTGTAGTTGGAACAGTAATTACTGCATCAGCGTCCATTGAGCCGCCAGCCAAAGGAAGTCCAGCCACCGCCGCCGTAGTTTGAACGCTACCGTCTGAGAATGATACTCCAATTTGAGTTACAGATGTATCAAAGACGCCATCTCCAACAGAAAATCCATAATAACTAATTTGTGAACCGTAAGGAAAATTGGTAAAAAGTATACGAGAGTCTACTCCACTAAGTTCAAAATAAGTATTGTAACCATAAATGGTAGAATAACCAACAAGAGTTCCTCCAGAAAGAGGAAGATAACTTCCTAGTGCTGTTGATAAAGCAGTTCCATCAATAAATCCTAAGTTTGTTGCTGATGTATATTGAACTGAATTATCTTGGAAAGTAATGGCCTGTGTCCAAGCATTATTATTTCTAGTGTAACTTGTACCATCGGCAGGAGCATCAGAAAAGCCACCGACTGCCGCCGTTGTCTGAGTTGTATTGTCTGGAAATGTAATTCCATCCCAAGATACTTTTGTACCATACCCATTATTAAAACTTACAAGGCTAAGCATACCTCCACTATCTGCATCTAACTGAAGAGCATTTGTAGCACTACTTATTTTTACATAACCATCTACCCAAGTAAATTTATCATAATTTTGTGCAACTAAACTAATAGCATAAGCACCAGCAGCACCAATTGCAGTATTTTCTTGACGAATAGCATTATAACCATATCCACTTGTATTAAAACCAATTTCTCCAGTCATTGTTCCACCAGTCAATGCAAGACTAGGAACTGGAGCAGTTGATTGAGTTGTATTATCTGGAAATGTAATTCCATAATGACTAATATCAATACCAGTATTATTTCCATAATCCCAAGAACGAAGCGTAGTTCCTGCCACAGAATCTAGATAAAGAGGACGAGGTGTAGGCGAATTTTGTTCTGTAGTTCTTAGCCATCCTGCTTGCCAGTTGAATTCATAACCAACTGCACATACAAGGCTAAGACCATTACTTCCACCCTTACCAGTATCAAAAGTTCCAGCACCAATATACTGACCAGCAGTTCCAAAGACAATATTTCCAGTCATTGTTCCACCAGAAAGAGGAAGGCCACCACCGCCACCACCAGTAGCGGCAGTTGTCTGAAGTGTTCCATCAGCAAATCTTAAACCATTAGTAGAAAGTTCAGCATACACATCATCAATTCCTACTTGAAGACCACCTTGATATATAACTCCATAAGCAAGACTTGTTGTATCGTATGTATAAAAATCTCCTGTTTCAAGAATTGTAAATGAACTACCATCTACAAGATTAATTGGAGTTGCAACATTACCACCAGAAAATGAAGAACCTTGAACCCATACAATTGGGCCTTGTATATTAAAACTCATTAAACTTCAGAATAAGCAAGGTGAATAGGAGTTGCATCAACAGACGCATTGACACGAATAATTCCCATATAATTTTCAATAGAAAATAATTGACCAGCAGAAATCCTAATTCCATTGTCACCAGTAGAATTAAAAATAACTTCAATTGTTGCACCAGTTGTAGACTTATTTTGAACAATTACATTAATACGCTTAACGCCTACAAGAGCCGCCGCAAGAATTTCTGTGCTAGAGCCTGCTGTTGCAATCGTATCTATAGTTCCATCTTCATGTGTAAAACTACGAAGAAATGGAGAGGATGTTTGAATTATCGACATAAATTAGTAAGTTTTGTACATATTGATTCTTCCGAATTGTCCCTGCTGACGCAAGAACTTATCATATTCTAAGTCAAGAACTTCTTTTGACTTTGCTTCAAGTGAGGCGGCTTCTACAACCATTGTTTCAGATACAAACCAGTTAGCCGCCGCACCCCAAGACATATACATACCAAATATGTAAGGTATATTTATTTTAGTCCAAGCAGTAGGTGTGTTATTAGGATTTTGTCCAGCAATAGTAGAAGGAACATTACATATGTAAAAATTTCCGCTATGAGGTTTTCCAAGAACAGGCATTAAAGCACCTGTGCCAGAACCAGAATCAAAGTAAATCTGAACACCTTGAAAATAGGTCACAGCAGGGTCATAAGGGTCTCCTGTAAGGGCTGGAACTGGAAGTCGGTATAGATACCAGCCTTCAGATATAATGCTCATTACAATGACCTTTTTGACGGTTCCGCTGTCGTATAATGTGTATCCAATTTGGACTGCTCTAGTTGAATCCAATGGATTTCTATTCCAAACACCAAGAACTTCACTAGCAAGCGGGTCTTGTACAAAATAAGTAACTCCGTTGTCTTGAAGACTAGGTGGCCCTTCTGGTGGGTCAGTTTGTGTAGTAAAGTATTGCAGACGGACTACATCGTTCCATTGATTAGATTCCCAAGCCTCTTTTAGTCGGAATTGAGCAAAATCTCTAAATTGAGCAAATGTATCAGCATTTATGTTATTCCTATCGTTGCCAGTAAATTGTACTGCATCGAATAGAACTTGGCTGAAATCAACTGTTCTCATTTAGTTAAGAAACCGTCTGCGGTGAATATATGACCATTCACTACGGTCTTTTTGGCATAGTTGCGAACTGCCGTTTCTGGGTTATCTCTTAGGAATTCTTTCAGAAATGTATCATCCTCCCAGCATTCATATCCTAGTCGATGGCCCCAATAATGCCACGATGTAGCAGGAATTTTCGCTATTGGTCTGCCGATGCCATCGACAGCCTTATGTTCATTAAATCTATCAAAATGACCGCTTTGTTTAGCAGTCTTTCTAGCATCAACTTCTTGCATTCTCCAACCATGGAGGAGTTCCTCCTTAACCCTATTTCTAAGGTCGGGAGGAACTGCCTCTGCCAGACTTTCGATAAAGTCTGACACGGATTGGTTAGGCCGAGAAGTTAAACACGCCGAATGCCAAAGGATTGTAGACGCAAAGTCCAGCAACCGCTTCAATCATTCTCGCTTCACCGCCACCGTAGTTCGGGAGAGCAGTCACGCCAGCAACATTGCCGCCATAACGAACTTCCAGAAGGTCGAACGGAATAACGAAACCCTTATGAACATCACCAATACCAGAACCATCAATATTGATGAAATGCGAAGGGTGAAGTCTCAACTTACCGAAATCGCCTTCAAAGATATCAACCGAGGAGATGTAGGTAGAGGCATCCGATTCTCTGTTAAGAGTGCGGATAGCAGACTGGGTGTTGGTGGAGCCAGAAGAAGGAGTCGTGTAAGCAAGATTCGTAAAGGCTCTCTTAAGTGCAGAACCGCAAACGAGGTCAAAGTCACGGAACTGACCAGTCTGTGTGTAGATACCTGTGAGGACATTCTGAACAACAGTTTCAGTTAGAGCCGCAGTGCCGACAGTCGAAATATTGGCTGTAGGAGTCTGGAAGGCCGCAGGAATAGCATGAGTAGGGTCTTGACCACCACTGCCAGCCGCTTCAAGCCACTTACCAAGACCTCTGGTGAGGTAAGGGTCTGTGCCATCATCAGCCTGCATAGCGTTGTTGGAAGAGATAGTGCTTTCCATGTCACGCTTAAGTCCCTGAATGCCCTTAGCAACATTGTTAGCAAGTTCATCACGGACACCAGCAACAACAGCGATATCCTGAGTAAGAGGAGACACACGGACTGCTCTACGGAAAATCTGGATGTAGTTGCTCAGTTCAGCACGATAAACGGTAGCACCATCCTTGACATAGTTTTCATAGGAAGTAACATCCGTACCATCGACTGTACCAGTTGTTCTGGGAGTCGGGAGACGGTCTGCCTGCCATCTGAAAAGAGTATTTCCAGGTTTGCTACCCTTCTTCGCCATGGAAGTGATTGGGGTGTCTTTTGCATCGACCATCGAGATGAGGTCTGCGAGTTCTTCTCTCTTACCAGACGAGAAGGAGGGTTCTGTTAGATTAGCCATAGTATTATATAGGTTTGTAGATTACAGGAATCGGTTTGCAATTATAGATGAAAGGTCATCTCTGTTACCAGAATTCAGAAAACGCTTCTGAGCCGTATTCGATTGAACTTGCTTTTCAGTAAGTCTAGCGGGTGAGGCTGAAGCCCTAGGTTGTAGTGGTGCTTTTGCTGTAGAGCCTTTTGTATTGCTCTTTATTGAAGCCTCTCTGGATTTTACTCCTCGGATATAATCTCCAAGCACCATCTTATAGTCAGGAAATCTTTGTATCTCTGGGAAGTGCTTCATGAATGTCTCTGCGATTTGTCTCTCAGTAGAACTCCTGTCCTTCCACCATGGATACTCTTTGTTAGCGACTTGTTCAATCTGCATAAAGTTATTCAGGTAATTCATTCTCTTAGGAAGATGCTCTTCAAGTGCATCCATCGCTTTGATTTTGATTTTCCGAACTTCTTCAGCAGTATATTCAATTTCGTCACCATCATTTTTCCTGACAACAGCACCATCGGGATTCATTTCGCACCATCTGCGAATCTGCTTGGCTTGGTCAGCCTCACGATTCACTTCATCAGGAGTTGATAAGTTGGAGTAAGGATTATCTCTAGTTGGAACCTGTGCTGGCTTTACAGCCTCTTGGCTCAGTCGTTCCATTTCGTTTTTAAGCCTGTCAACCTCAGCCTCTGCTTCTCTCCGTTTTGCGGTGAGTTTGTCGATGCGTTTCTTTACACCCTTTGGCAATCCCCTTTCAAAATCATCATCTTCGGACTTGGTTTCTTCGGTTTCCTCGGAGTCCTCGGTCTGATTTTGTTCGGGTTCTGTTTCTGTTAACTTTGAATGAACATCACTATTCTCGGAGTCTGCGGACTCCGCTTCAGAATTTTGGGAATCTGAAGGTTCCTCACTCTCCTTGCCTCCTAGGAGCGTCTCGCTAACAATGTCAGCAAGTCTGTTATTATCAAAT
>Ga0304728_1000300_pt1 | contig 41525 bp, 34 predicted proteins | sample C_130625_MF_Meta_FD_190476 | JGI IMG/M metagenome (GOLD analysis project Ga0304728, IMG submission 190476) | Freshwater microbial communities from Lake Croche, Canada to study carbon cycling - C_130625_MF_MetaG (v2) (version 2) | ecosystem: Environmental > Aquatic > Freshwater > Lake | place... | reverse complement strand
AATTCCCCAAAGCATTAGTTCGCAACAAATTGTGGTGATTGTATACAAATTGCGAATTATTAATATCAGCCGTTTCAGTTGCAAAATGGTTGTGCCAAAACAGTGTCATTTTTTCACGAATACTTCTGTCTTGATTAATCATAACCCCCATCCACCATTTCTTAAAAGAGGCCCTTCTGTAACTGTAAATAGATCCATCATTATTTGAATCTAATACCCAAGTAGTTCCCAAAGCGATATTGGTATCAGGGATTGCTACCGTGGTAGCAGGTGTATATTCTTTTAAGGGAGGATCAGGTATAGGCGCTGTAGGACTGAGTAATTCATTTACCGATTGCGATAAGGTTTTTGTTTTGAAATAATCGATATCTACTTTACGGGCTCCAAACATGGTCCTTTTAAGTAGGTGGGTTACTTCATTTTCGGTCCAAGGACCTGAATAAACAGTTAAACCACCAGATGGAAGTGGCGGCTCTTCCATGATTGTTTTATTCACGCCTGTAGCTTTGGTAAAAAAAGATCGTCTATCCATGTGCAGGGGGTAATTAATGATGATTAATTGTATAGCAACTTACTAAAATAATATTAGTATAAAAATATTTAAGCACTAAAAATGCAAAATTGACTAAAAATTGATATAAAGAAGGGGCTCTGTCAATTTAATACTACAAGAAATCTCAAGTGAATACTACATATTAATGTTAATAGATGAAAGAGTTTTACAATAGTAGAAATTCTAAAATTGAATAATTATTGCATTAATAACAATTCGAATCTATGTTACAAAAAGTATTAGTAGTAAATGACAATGAATTATTGTTAATGATTGTAACCAAAGTAATCAGTTTAGCAAAATTTGCTAATGAAACCATAACAGCAACTGACGGTGAAGCAGCTTTAAAAATATTTGATGACTTAATAAACAATAACAATACTGCCACTGCACCAGCATTTATTTTTCTTGACTTAAATATGCCAGGAATGAATGGGTGGGAATTTTTAGAGATTTTTTCAACTAATTATGCCAAAATTTTTCCTAATATAAAAGTGGCTATTTTATCCGCATCTGTTGAAATGAAAGATATGTTGTTGCTAGTAAAATATCCTATTATAATTGAATACATATCTACCCCACTTAGCATAGAATTATTAGAATCAATTGAGCTGAAATACCATACTTTACAAGAATCTTATCATTAAATAATATTCCTGAATATCACATTGATACCATTGCTTTAATAACGCCCGTTTCTGGTAATATCCAACTTGCAAAATTTGCTTTCACTTCATTAAAAGCAACCCTATGTGTAATGTATTTTGATGCGTCAATTTCTCCAGATAAAAAATGCTGAATGACTGTTTCAAAATCTTGTCTATTGGCATTTCTACTACTCATTAAACTCGCTTCACGTTTGTGAAATTCTGGATGACTAAAACTAATGTCTGCTTTCTGTAATCCAACTAACACATACCTTCCACCATGAGCCAAGTATTTAAATGATTGGTTGATAGCTGCCAAATAACCAGTTGCATCTATCACCACTGTTGGCATATCTCCATTGGTAATTATTTGTAATTGTTCAAATGCATTTTCTGTTCTTGCATTTATTGTATATGGAATCTGTAAAGTATTTTTACAAAAATTCAATCGCTCTGAGTTAATATCCATAGCAATAACTTTTGCACCAGCCATCCTAGCCATCTCCATGGTTCCCAAACCTATAGGGCCAGCTCCAACTACTAATACAAATTCGCCTGCTTTTACACCGGCCCTATTCACTCCATGAGCACCTATTGCCAAAGGTTCTACTAAGGCCATGGCATCTAATGTTAATTCGTGCGTATGTACTAATGAATAAGAAGGAACTGAAACAATTTCCTGCATGGCACCATCAATATGAACACCAAAAACTTTAATTTGTGTGCAACAATTTGGTTTGTTATTTCTACAAGCTACACAAGTACCACAATTAAAGTACGGAATAATGGTTACTAACTCTCCTACCGAAAAGCCTTCGGCATCTGTTTGAATAATTTCAGCCGCCAATTCATGGCCCAGTATTCTTGGATAACTAAAGAAAGGTTGTGTTCCTTCAAAAGCATGTAAGTCTGTTCCGCAAATACCTATTCTTTTTATGCGCAACAATGTTTGCCCAGGCTGCGCAATGGGTGTGTCAATTTCTTTGTATTCAAATTGCCCAGGTTCTGAGCATACGAGTGCGTTCATACTATTTGTTTATGCGTTAGCCAAAGCCCTGTCTAGGTGAACATATCCGCCATCTACATGAATAATTTGCCCTGTAGTATGACTAGATGCATCTGATAATAAAAAGGCAACTGCATTAGCAATTTCTTCCGCAGTAGTCATTCTATTTTCGAAAGGAATTTTGCTGCATATTTCAGATAACTTTGCTTCTGGCTCGGCCAATGTTTTAATCCATCTTTCGTAAGCAGGGGTCCAACATTCTGCCACCACAATTGCATTTACACGAATGCCATATTTTAATAGTTCTACCGCCCATTCGCGTGTTAATGCATTCCTGCCACCGTTAGCAGCAGCATAGGCAGAAGTATTGCCCTGTCCGGTTTCTGCAGTTTTAGAAGTGATATTTAAAATAGCACCTTTGCTTGCTTTCAAAGCGGGTAAAGCATGGTGTGCCATCATATAATAATGCACTAAATTATTGTGTAAGCTTTTCATGAATCGTTCGTAATCTCCGGTTTCTAAACCCACACCATCATTGTATCCTGCATTGTTTACTAAGCCATCTATTCTTTGGTATTTTGCCATAATTGCAGCTACTGCATTACCTGCTGCTATAGGATCAGACAATTCCGTTAGCACCTGCCAAGCTTGCCCGCCTGCAGCTACAATTTCATTCACTGTTATTAAATTATCTGCCTCACTATGGCCTACAATTACTGGTATAGCTCCTTCATTTGCTAATACTTGCGCAATGCCTTTTCCTATTCCTTTTGCTCCACCAGTTACGATGATTACTTTGTTAGTAAGATGTAAATCCATTTTTTACTATTTATAAATGATAAAAATTTATTGCATTTTTTCCGAAAACCATTTCTTGTTCTGCTATTGAAAACTGACTAAAATAATTGGTTACAATCGCTGCCATTTTTTCATAAGGAGCAGCAACCAAACATACTGGCCAGTCAGATCCAAACATAATTCGTTCAAATCCAAATGATGTTACTACCGCATCTAAATAAGGTGTGAAATCTGCTTCCTTCCAATGCATCCAATCAGCTTCTGTAACCATGCCACTTATTTTACAAAACACATTTGAATGTTGCGCCAATGCATGCATACCAATTTTCCAATCTGCTATAGTACCCTCTTTAATAAATGGTTTGGCCAAATGATCAATTACAAAAGGCTGATTAGGAAATTGTTTTACCAATTCCAATGCTGCTGACAAATGTTTGGGATAAATTAAAATATCATAGGTATATCCAAAATTGGCTAATTGACTAATACCACTTATAAATTCAGGGCTCAACATAAAACTTGGATCTTCTCCTTGTAATATATGTCTGAAGCCTTTTACAATTGGATATTGTTGGTAATACGCTAGTCTTTCAACCAAATTGGGTGCTTTTAAATCAACCCAACCAACTACCGCTTTTATAAATGAATTATTACTTGCTTGTTCAATTAAAAAATCAGTTTCCTGTTCTGTTTGGTCGGCTTGCACAGCCACGCATCCATCAATTTGATTGGCTAATAAAATGGGCGCCAATTGTTCTGGAAAAAAATCTTTTCTTATAACGCGCATTGAATCATCAATCCAATCATGCCTAACTGCATTATATTGCCAAAAATGTTGGTGAGCATCTATTTTCATTGTTATGCTTCTGGTTGATAAGCAATAATATTTTGTTTGGAAACACCCAATCCATCAATACCCAATTCAATTTCGTCACCATGTTTTAAATATACTGGTGGATTCATTCCAAGACCAACTCCTGCTGGTGTTCCTGTAGAAATAATATCTCCAGGCAATAAGGTCATAAAACAACTGATATACGATATCAATTGTGGGATATTAAAAATCAAATCATCGGTATTACTGTCTTGAACAATTTTACCATTTAATGATAGCCATAAACGCAATGCATGCGGGTTGTCTATTTCGTCTTTGGTAACCATCCAAGGTCCAATGGGCGCGAAGGTATCACAGCCTTTTCCTTTATCCCAAGTACCGCCTCTTTCTAATTGAAAAGCACGCTCACTTACATCATTGTGCAAACAATATCCTGCAACATAATCCATGGCATTTTCTTCTGTTACATAACTTGCTTTTTTTGATATCACCACTGCTAACTCAACTTCCCAATCTGTTTTCAAAGAATCACGTGGAATCATAATTGCATCATTAGGACCTACTACTGCCGTAGTTGATTTCATAAATAAGATTGGCTCAGTGGGTATGGCCGCATTGGTTTCCTTAGCATGCTTTGCATAATTCAATCCAACACAAAGAATCTTAGAAGGCCTTGCTACCGGGCAACCTAACCTTGTAGAAGTAGGAACAACGGGTAATGTATTTGTTTGGTTCGATAACATCCATTCTAATTGTGCAATCCCACCACTCGCAAAAAATAATTCATCATACTCTTTAACAAAAGCAGATACATCATAATTTACACCATCAATATGTACGCCTGGTTTTTCAGAACCAACTTCACCAAACCGAATTAATTTCATATAGTTATTTTAATTTAATTGAATAATTGTATCGATATCATTTAATTTAATGCCGTCTAAATAAATAAATAATCCTTCTGGTTGCTGCTTAAATTTAACTGGTATTTTTCCATTAAATAAAACCGCAGTATTTACCTTACCTGTAAACTGAGGAATAAATAAATACGGATTATTGTCTTTTTTATTTAGGATATGCACATACATAGAACTGTTGTTTTTTGTAATAACTCCCCAGTCTTGAGCAGGAATAATATCGCCTCTTGTACCACGAATGGTACTAGCATTTAGTTGCATCCATTTTCCTACAACAGCCAATGTATCTGTAAATTCTTTTTGAATTACCCCATTTGGTTTCGGCCCTACATTTAATAAAAAGTTGGCATTTCTTCCTGCTGCATTTACAAGGTATTGAATTAATTGTTTAACGGTTTTATATTTTCTATCCGTTACATTATAGCCCCATGCATCATTCATTGTTTCGCAGGTTTCTAATGGTAATTTAGAAATGTCTGCACCGCCAAATCCTGTTGTATTTACACCTGGTAAATCTTTTTCAAATGCTTGAAAATCTTCGCCAGGAATAGGTAATAAGTGGTGGTTATTACTAATTAAACATTTTGGTTGTAAACGATGTATTAAACTATAAATTTCATCATAGTGCCAATTCACTTTTGCTTGTAAAGTTTTGTCTTGGTCATTGTCTAGTTGATCCCAATGTCCATCAAACCAAATACCAGCAATATCTCCATAATTCGTTAGCAATTCAGTTAACTGTGCTTTCATAAAAGCAATATAACTATTCCAATCGCTTTTTACTTTTCTGCCTGTACCTTTTCCGGTTTTACCAGTTTCATATTGGTAATCGGTCCGATACCAATCAAGTAAGGAATAATAACAAAATAATTTTATTCCTTGCTTATGACACTCGTCGGCTAATTGCTTAAGTGCATCTTTAGCGTAAGGCGTATTAGTGATTTTCCAATCAGATTGTTTGGTATCAAAATTACTAAACCCATCATGGTGTCGTGTAATAAAGGTTATGTATTGCATTCCTGCATTTTTTGCAGTAGCCACCCATTCCTTTGCATCAAAATCAATTGGATTAAATACGCGAATTAAATTTTTGTATTCATCAACCCGGATATTTTTATTATTCATTACCCATTCTCCCTGTGCCAAAACACTAGAGGCTCCCCAATGAATAAACATGCCAAATTTCATGTCTTGAAATTCAACACGAGCAGCTAAATTTTCTTTTGATGGCGTATAACCTGGCTGTGCCAATATTGAAGACACAAAAAACATAGATAACAATAAAATAAATAAACGATTCATACATTAATTATTTAAATGAATAAAGCCACCGTCAATAGGATAATCATTACCTGTTATAAAACTTGATTCATCACTACACAAATACAAGGCCAATGCAGCAATATCATCTACCGATCCCATTCTACCAATAGGTTGAGATTTAGATAATTTTTCAAACATCTCCGCTTCTTTTCCTGGATAGTTTTTAGCAATGAAACCATCAACAAATGGCGTATGAACTCTTGCTGGTGAAATGGAATTACAACGAATATTTTGGTGGAGATAATCCCTTGCTACACTCATAGTCATGGCAACAATGGCGCCTTTACTCATACTGTATGCAAAACGATCTGGAATACCTATTAAAGCAGCAATTGAAGCAAGGTTTAATATTACCCCTTTGCCATTTAATTTGATAGCTGGAATGGCAGCGAACATTGCATTATAAGCTCCTTGAACATTTACCCTAAACACTTTATCGAAGTCTGCGCTACTAGTTGTTTCAATAGTTCCAACATGTGCAATACCTGCATTGTTTACCAAAATATCGAGCTTCCCAATTTTTTCAAATATGTTAACCATTATATTTTGGTCACTTACATCAGCAGCATGTGCATGAGCACTACCTCCTATTGCTTTAATTTCGGATACTACTAATTCTGCAGCTGCTAAATTAAAGTCTATGATATGAACACTTGCTCCTTGTTTGGCAAAGAGCATGGCAATAGCTCTACCAATACCACTTGCGGCACCAGTTATAGCAGCTGTTTTATTTGTTAAATTAAACATGGCAGTAGATTATTTTAATGAAAATATTTTTGACATAAGCATCCATTTCTCACCAGGCTTTGCAAATGGAAAAGGCTTTTGAAACTGCCATAATAAAGTTTCCCATTCTTGTACTTTAGGATTATTGGCATCTGCATGAGATTTTGCCTCAAAACTAAACTGTTCATTTACTTCCATAATCATAAACAATCGGTTACTTAACCTATAAATTTCCATTTGTTCAATCCCAGCACTACTAATCGTTTCTAAGATTTCTGGCCAAACATTTTTATGCCATTCTTCGTATTGAGCAATTAAATCGGCATCGTCATATAAATCGAGTGCCAAACAATATTTCTGAAACATATTTATTCATTTATTAATTAACAGGAACAACTTTATGACCCTTCCAACCAAAATAAAATATAAAGGCAAAACAAACCAATGGAACAATATATCCTATTTGAATATTTTGCGTTAGATCACTTATATACCCAAGTATTGGTGGCATTAATGCACCTCCAACTATCGACATAATAATTAAACTACTTCCCATTTCGGTATCTGATTCTAATTGATTTATGCCCAAAGAAAAAATAGTTGGAAACATAATAGACATGAAAAATGCAATCCCAATAACACAATAAACAGTAGGGATTCCTTTTAGCAAAATGGCACCTAAACAAAGAAACACACACATCGCTGCGTAAAATGCCAATAATTTAGGTGGGGCAATATATCGCATGAAAAATGTTCCTGCAAAACGGCCAATCATAAAAGCCATTCCGCAACCCCATCCTAAATAATCAGCAGCTTTTACCCTATCTATTCCGGCAGCTTTAATAGCAAATAAAATAAAGAAACTAAACACACATACTTGAGCGCCAACATAAAAAAATTGTGCAACTACAGCCCATCGTAAATGACTATGACGAAGGGTATGTAAGATGCTTTTATTTTCACTTGCTTCTTCTATAATTTCTGGCAACTTAATAAATGCAAATATGACGGCAATTATTACAATAATACTTCCTAAAATAAAGTAAGGCATTTTTACAGAGGCCGCTTCTGAAGCCAATGCTATTTGCCTTGCCGAATCAGTCATTTTACTCAAAACTTCGTCACTAGCACCTTGGGTTAAAATAATTCTAGCACCAATAATTGGGGCAAGCGTTGCCGCCAACCCATTAAATGATTGAGCAAAATTTAAACGTTGTGTGGCAGATGCAGGATCGCCTAATAAAGAAGCATAAGGATTTGCAGCGGTTTCTAAAATGGTTAATCCACAAGCAATAACAAATAAAGCTGTTAAAAAGAAAGCATATTGCTGTGTATTTGCTGCTGGAATAAATAAGAAAGATCCAATGGCAAATAGTGCTAAGCCAGTAATAATACCTGCTTTATAGCCATAAGTTTTAATTACATATCCTGCAGGCAATGCCATTACAAAGTAGGCAATAAACACAGCAGAATCAATCAATGAAGATTGTAAGGTGCTTAAACTAAAAGACTTTTTTAAATGTGGAATTAAAATAGGATCTAGATTATGTACAAAACCCCACATAAAAAATAAGGAGGTAATCATAATAAAGGCAAAACGAGTGGAAGCAGTTTTATTTGGCATTGCAATAGATTGGTGTAAAAAATTGTTTCTAATTAAACCCTTGTAAAGAAAACTGATATTCCATATAATAAAGTAAAAATTTTATTAGGTGGAATAAATTACTGTATTTTCGTTAAGCAATTATTGCCAAATGATACAAGTTATTAACCGTGCTTTGGATATCTTGGAATATGTGTCGAATGAAACACAGAAACCCAAGTTAATGGGGCATATTGCTCGCGACCTGCAAATTAACCCAGCCACTTGTGCGAATATCATTAAAACATTAGTCATTAGGGGCTATTTAGAAAAATCAGATATCCAAAAAGGATATATTTTAGGAAGAAATAGCCAACAATTATTAGGCAATAACCAAACTTTTGCTAGTTTAATTTCCGCTGCAGAACCAGAAATGGAAAGCATTACTACCTTAATTAACGAGAAATGTTTGATAGCCATTTTAAAGGCCGATAAAAGAGTGGTTATTTATAAAAATAACTGCGCACAAATGGTGCAAGCAAATACACCAGACGAAAAAAAAGCATACGACTCTTCTACAGGAAGACTATTAGTAGCAATGCTTTCAGAAGAATCTCTTGCAAAATATGTAGAACAATACGGACTCCCTTCAAAAGCAATTTGGCAAGAAGCCAATACCCATGAAAAATTCATGGAACAAATAAAATTGATTCGAAAAAACAAATATGCATTAATAGAAGATAGTGTACAAGTAATTGGTATTGCCGCTCCTATTTATGAGAAAGGAATACCTACAGCAAGTTTAAGTATCTATTTACCCGCCTTTCGTTTTAGCAATACCACCAGAAAAAAAATGATTCAACTTTGTGTAAGTGCTGCAAAAAAAATATCGGGCAAATTAGACCAATAAGCAATCTATAATCCGGTTGCAATCCATTAATTTTATTCAATGAAAATCATTTTCTGTTCGCTTGGCAAAAGCAATGAGCCTTATGTAAATGCTGGAATTGAAGACTTCACTGCTAGAATTAGTAAGTACTTTTCTGTTGGCTGGCAAATTATACCTCCACCAAAAAATGCGGCCAGCCTTGCAGAGCCTGTTTTAAAAAAAGCAGAATCTCTAGCAATTTTTCAGCAAATTCAACCCGATGATTTTTTAATTTTATTAGACGAACGCGGCCAACAATTCGACTCTCCAGGATTATCTAAACTACTCCAACAAAGGGCTAACGAAAGTAGCAAACGAGTGGTGTTTTTAATTGGTGGCGCATTTGGTGTAGACGATGCCATTACTAAAAGAGCCAATATTAGTTGGAGTTTGTCTAAACTTGTTTTTCCACATATGTTGGTACGATTGATTTTGGCCGAACAAGTTTACAGGGCATGTACCATTTTACGTAATGAAAAATACCATCATATTTAACCATTCATACTAAATTAACGCAAGTAATTCTGCGCTATAATCCAAAAACGCTAAATTGCTTCTATGATTACTATCACCATTGCCATTGTTGCACTAACCTGTATCATTTCTTTTACGGCTTTTTCGAACGAAAAAATAACTGAAGACCTCATTTTTTACCCTCCAGCTATCACCTACAAGAACCAATGGTACCGTTTTATTACTTGTGGGTTTATCCATGCAGATATTATGCACCTAGCATTTAATATGTACTCATTCTATTTATTTGGAGAGATGGTTGAAAGTGCACTTGTATCAATTTTTGGTGTGAAAGGAAAACCATTGTATTTGATTTTATACATCACATCACTAGTTGTTTGCCTTTTACCTACTTATCTGCAACACAAAGAAAATTATCATTATAGAAGTTTGGGAGCATCAGGTGCAGTATCTGCCGTGATTTTTGTTGGTATATTTTTAAATCCAACCATGCTCATGGGTATATTTCCAATTCCTATTAATATTCCCGGATTTATTTTTGGACCAATTTACTTAGCACTATCTGCATACTTAGCCAAAAAAGGACACGGAAACATTAATCATTCTGCACATATTTGGGGAGCACTATTTGGCATATTATTTATAATTGTTAGCTGCCAGTTTTTAAGCGATTACAGACCTGTTACTATATTTATTACAGACATATTAAGCTATTTAAAAATAAGCGCTTAATTTGCTTTTAATTGAACAGATAATACTTGCTGAGTTGTTGGTGTGATTTTAAATCGATCATCTATTCTAAAGCCTATTACCCAAACAATTTTTTTATTACTTTCTATTACCCATACTTTTTCCTTGTCTGTTTTGGATAATTTTTGGTCTATGAAAAACTTGCTTAATTTTTTCTTTTTTTGCATGCCCAGCGGATAAAAATAATCGCCTGTTTTATACGGCCTTATTATTAATGGGTATTCTAAATTTTTGGCATTTAATTGTGCTGTGTTTTTGTCTGAAGTAATTGATACAACTTTATTTTCAATTAATTGAAACTGTAAACTTCCTAATTGAAAATCAATTTTTTTATCGTTTTTTTCAATAACAATATGTTTGGCATTTTCAGTTTCAAGTGTTGCAATAATCAACCAATTTCTATTACGAATAATTCTATGTGTTGCAGAGAATACATTAGCACCATTGTCATTACTATCTAACAGCTTTACAACTTCTGTAATTTGTTGTGCAGAAAAACCAAACTGCTTTATTATTTCCCATACAATTGTAGCAACTGTATTGGTTTTTTTTAGCTTAACAATTGGTACATGAAATTCGTTGCCGTTAATTAGCAATAAGGTCTTTAATTTTTGGGTTATTGCTTCTTCGTAAATTAATGATACGTCTTTAAAACGATCTATATTGTGTAATATATTTTCTAACACCTGCGGATACACCGTTTTTATTTGCGGTATTAATTGATTCCTAAAAAAGTTGCGGGAATATTTATCGGAAGTATTCGATTGGTCTTCTACAAAATCCAAAGCGTATTCATTGGCATATTCAATTAATAACTCTTTTGAAATATGCAATAATGGCCTAATAATTGAACGGTCTTTTTGAATGGGTAATATACCACGCAAACCATGCACGCCTGTTCCGCGAAAAAAATGCAAGAGTACCGTTTCAATATTGTCATTGGCATGGTGTGCTGTTACAATGCCTATTTCTTTGTTTAAATATTGCGCTTTTTTTTGAACTAATACCTCTTGAAACCAATTGTAGCGTAGGTTTCGGGCTGCTTCTTGAATGGCTATTTTATTTTCAGCTGCATAGTTAGCTGTATCAAATTCCTTTACAATAACTTCTTTCTCATATTTTTCGCCTAATGCTTTTACAAATATTGCATCTGAATCACTCACAGATCCTCTTAATTGAAAATTACAATGCACAATAGTAAAATCAAAACCAGCTTGATAAAAAAGATCGGTCATTACCACACTATCTACTCCCCCACTAACTGCCAATAATAAATGGCAATTCGTTATAGGCCATTGGTTAAATTCTTTTTGCCAATGCTTAGTAAATGTGTTTAATAAATTCATACTACGCTTTCTTCACTTCTTTAGCCCATGCATCCTTAAGGGTTACTGTTCTATTAAAAACCAACTGAGTATTAGTACTGTCTTTGTCTAAAATAAAATATCCTTTTCTAATAAATTGACAAGCATCGGTTGGAGGGTCTGTTTGCAATGCTGGTTCTGCATAAGCATTTGCCAATACTTGTAATGAATTAGGATTAATATGGTCTTTAAAATCTCCTGGTGCATTCGCTACATCTTCTACTTGAAACAAGCGATCATACATTCTAATTTCTGCATTAATAGCATGTGCAATACTTACCCAATGCAATGTGCCTTTTACATTAATACCAGAAGTATCAGAACCGCTTTTACTATCAGGAATATAAGTACAATGCAATTCCGTAATATTTCCTTCAGCATCTTTTATAATCGAATCGCATTTAATAATATAAGCACTTTTTAAACGCACCATTTGTCCGGGCGATAAACGGAAATACTTTTTAGGTGCAACTTCCATAAAATCGTCTTTTTCAATAAATAATTCTTTACTAAAAGGCACTGTTCTAGTTCCTGAATTTTCATCTTCTGGATTGTTCTCACTTTCTAAATATTCAACCGTATCGGGATAATTGGTAATAACAATTTTTAATGGATCAAACACCACCATTCTGCGTAGAGCAGATTTATTTAATTTTTCACGTACACAAAATTCTAGCAAACTAAAATCAATTAAATTTTCTCTTTTAGCCACTCCAATTTTTTCGCAAAAATCACGGATACTCTCTGCAGGATAGCCCCTTCTGCGCATGCCCGAAATAGTAGACATCCTAGGATCATCCCAACCAAAAACATGCTTTTCATTTACCAATTGCAATAACTTTCTTTTGCTCATGATTGTATAAGTAATATTCAATCGGGCAAACTCGTATTGCTTTGATGGAAAAATTGATAGGTTTTCAATACACCAATCATATAAGGGACGGTGTGGTATAAATTCTAGTGTACAAATAGAATGGGTAATATTTTCAATAGCGTCACTTTGTCCATGGGCAAAATCATACATTGGGTAAATACACCAAGCATCACCAGTTCTATGGTGGTGCGCATGTTTAATACGATAAATGATAGGATCACGCATGTGCATATTTGAACTAGCCATATCAATCTTAGCACGCAAAACTTTTTCTCCGTCTTTGTACTTTCCAGCTCGCATGTCTGAAAATAATTCGATATTCTCTTGAACTGTTCTATGCCTGAATTGATTTTCAATCCCAGCTTGTGTAGGCGTGCCTTTTTGGGTAGCAATTTCTTCACTCGAACTATCATCTACATATGCCAACCCCTTTTCTATTAATTGGGTAGCAAATTGATAGAGTTGTTCAAAATAATTAGAGGCGTATAATTCATTAGCCCATTCAAATCCTAACCATCGCACATCTTCTTTAATGCTCTCTACATATTCTGTTTCTTCGGTACTAGGATTGGTATCATCAAAACGCAGATTGGTTTTACCACCATATTTAATGGCTAAACCAAAGTTTAAACAAATACTTTTTGCATGCCCAATATGTAAGTAACCATTGGGTTCTGGAGGAAATCGGGTTAGTATAGATTGGTATTTCCCGGCACTTAAATCGGCTTCTACTATCTCTTCAATAAAATTCAGGCTCTTTTCTTCGCTCATTTGTATATAATTTCTATTGGCAAATGTACGAAATAGATCGCTTTATGTAGAATGGATATAAGAGAATGTACCCAAAACAAAAGGCTGGCAACACTACTTTTTGCAGCGCTACCAGCCTTTTGTTTAATAATTATTAGAACTATTCTGTGATAGTTACAGAATCGAAAAACGCAGTTGCATCTTCTTTTTTAGCACCTTTATCACCTGAATAATACAGTACTTGGTGTAAAACAGATCCTATAAAAAATACATATCCATATGCTTTTTTACCCTTTAATTGAGCAGTAGTTGACTCTTTGCCATCAATTTCTAAATACAAACTGTTTTTACCTTTAAAAGTTAATACTTCGTCTTTAGCGATAACTGCACCACCCATTTGTTGTGTCATTCCACCTTTTAATTGATCCCACAAAGCATCTCCTGCAGAAGCTATCATGTCTGCAGTTAAACCCATAGCACTTAAATCAAAAGCCATACCCATATAAGCTACTGAACTATCTTTTTTAAAGGTATATACGGTTGCCCCATTTGGCGCTTTTACTTCCTCAGGTTTACCTGGGAACATTACTTTTACTTTATCAGAAATTTTTTGCTCGGCAGATTGTGCAAAAGAAGCTACTACCATAAAAGAGGCTGCAACAAAGCATACTATTTTTTTCATTTGATTTTTTTTAATTGATTTGATAACGGAAAATTACTGCTAAGTTTTTATTCAACCATATTCTGTGTAATATTTAATTTATAAAATTACCCGTTTTCTTAAAGAACGCAATAAATCCTACCAAACCATCATTCGATTATCTCTACTACTCATCAAACCTGACTAGCCTTGTAAAATCATTCGTTAGAGTATTGGTGGAAAATAATATGATTTATATCATATTTCTATGTGATTAAGGTCATTGTTGCAAATAGTTTAATAATTGAAAATTTACCAACAGAAATAACAATCATTTCTCATCTTAAATCTCACTTATGAAACTGTTAAAAAATAAACTTTTCTGGGCAACTGCATCCATCGTATTGTCATTAGGCTATTTAGTTAGTTGTACTAAAAGCAATCAAATGCTAAATGTAGCTCCAGCAAGTAGTTCAGACTTACTTTCATATTTAACAACTACTGCTCCCACAATTGATGGCACAATAGATCCTATTTGGGACAATGCAACCAAACTTTCTGTAACACCACAAGTTCCTGATCCAGGAAACGGTCTTTTTGCTGGTTATATTGGAGAAACTTATCCTGCAACACTTCGTTCTATGTATGACGACCAATACATATACTTTTTAGTTGAGTGGAAAGACCCGAGCAACAATATTGTTCAACCTTGGTACTTCAACCCAACTACTAAACTTTGGGCTCAAAGAGGTAATGGAAAAACATTTGATGCTAATGGTAATTTAATTAAAGATGGTATGGGTCAAGACCAATTAGCCATGTTATGGAATATAGATAATTCAACGCCAAAATTTGTTACACAAACTTGTTATGCTAGTTGTCATTTATTTACGCCTTATAGAAATTTCTCTGGTGTAATGGTGCCAAATAAAAGTGCCAACCACTATACTAACGGTGTTAACGAAAAAATTGATATGTGGTGGTGTCATTTAAACAAAGATTTAGTTACCAACCAAATGGATGACCAATACCAAGACTGGGCTGGTGGACCATCAGTAACTGATACAGTTGGTGGAAGTGGAAACGGTAGACATGCCGATGACTTAACTCCTCCTGTTCCATTTACCACTTCTTATGTGAATACAAATACCAATTTAAGTAATGGTGCATTTAATAATTCTCAGTCATTGAAATTAGACGGAACTGGGGCATCAGTAAATGTACCAAAATGGGTTGTGCCTAATGCAACTGGAAAACTATACTATTCAGCAACAGATACCCTTACAGGTGGAGTTGCATTAAAAGTAACTGGCGTTAGTAGCACAGGTGTATTAGCTTATGTTGGCGGAACTATAGACCCAAATACCTCAACTGACTATAGCGATAATGCTGGCACTACTGCTAGCGTTGGCTCTAAATGTTTTCCGGCATTCATTTCAGCTCCTTTAACTGCTGGTCGTGGAGATATTACCGCTTCTGGAAAATATACTGGAACTGGTTGGGTGTTAGAATTTAAACGCAAATTAAAAACTACCGATGTATTAAAACAAGATATTGATTTCAGTAGTTTAAATGATCAACCTTTTGGAATAGCCATTTTTAATAGTTCTAATTATCAACATGGCATTAAACCAAATCTGTTGCTAAAATTTCAGAAATAACGGGTAACATTTCCTTCACATTTAAAAACAGAAGATCATGTTTACCAAAAAAAATAATATACTGGGGCTAGCCTTGATTGGACTACTTTTTCTAAATCAGGCTTGTACAAAAAATGCAACGGTTTACAATGACAATACCGCAGAAATTTCAACTCCGATTAGTTTATCAAAAGACCTAATACCCATTTTAAGTAATAAATGCAGTATTAGTGGCTGTCATAATTCTGGTGGACATATTCCAGACTTAACTGCCGATAAAGTTTATAATGCTTTAAACACTGGCAGCTATCTTGATCTTGGCACGCCAGAAAAAAGTTCATTGTACTTGTGGATTACTGGAAAAAAATCAACTGCTATGCCAGTGGGTGGTCCTGCAAATCCATCTAACCTAAATGCATTAACACTAGCTTGGATTAAACAAGGTGCTAAAAACAATTAAAACCAGAACAAATGAAAAAATTATCAATCATATTTAGGAACACAAACATACTGGCATTGGTATTGTTTTGTTCTGGCTTTCAAAAACTAATTGCACAAGACTCTAGTGCTGCTAAGGAAGTTAAAACTAAACCAGTTCTAAAGCCTGTTAAGAGTACTTTTGAAAGCAATTGGGTATTAGACAACCAAACTGTAATGGTGGCTAAAAAAGGAACTTTTGAAATGGATATCCAACATAGGTTTGGAACGGTTAATAATGGCTATTCAGATTTTTTTGGATTGTATGCCCCCTCTAATATTCGAATTGGCTTTAGTTATGTAATTAAAAACCAATTACAATTAGGTGCTGGATTTACTAAAGAAAGAATCCAATGGGATGCTACGGTTAAATATGCCATCATCAAACAAAAACTTAGTGGTGGATCTCCAATCAGTGTCACCTTTTTTGGCAACACCGTTATTGATACTAGAAAGGCTTCAAACTTTGTAACTTTTACAGATCGTATTTCTTATTTCAGTGAATTAATGATTGCACGAAAAATTAATACAAAATTTTCTGTACAAGTTGCTCCTAGCATTTCATACTTCAATAACATACCTGGTTATGTAGATATTAATGGTGAAATACAGCCAACAATGGAAAATACACATATTGCTATTGCTGCAATGGGTAAGTATTCATTAACTCCAAATATGGCTTTGGTTGCAAATTACGACCAACCACTTACGCAGCATGTAACCAATAATCCACATCCAAATATTAGTTTGGGTTTAGAGATGACAACTAGCAACCACACTTTCCAAGTATTTGCAGGAAATGCCAATAGTATTTTACCACAAAACAACAACATGTATAATCAAAATGATTTTACAAAAGGACAATTTATCATTGGCTTTAACATCACTAGATTATGGAATTTCTAATTTATCTTTAAAATTCAAAAAAATAAAAACCCATGAAGTCAAAAATCATCAGATTCTCTCTTTTGTTTGCAGTAACAGCAACAGCCATTTCTCTTTCGGCATTTATTCCAAGTCAAGGTAAGCCCTGGGTGGTTCCAGAGAAGTTTATTAAAATGACTAGTCCAGTAAAATCAGATGCCGCATCTATAAAAGAAGGCAAAGAATTATGGTCTAAAAATTGTCAGTCATGCCATGGAAAATTAGGCTTGGGCGATGGTTCAAAAGCTGCACAATTAAAAACAGAACCAGGAGATTTTTCAACTGATTTAGTTCAAAAACAAACAAATGGTGCTTTATTCTTTAAAATATCAGAAGGTCGTTCTGATATGCCAAGCTTTAAAAAGAAGCTCGAATCAGAAGAAGATATTTGGAATATAATTAACTACATCAGATCATTAAAAAAATAAGTAAAAGCTTTTCAAGTTTTACTTACCACATCCAAATAAAAAGCCTGGTTCGATGAATAATTCAGCCAGGCTTTTTTATTTTCTCACTAATTATTCATTAAGGTTATGTCAAATCAATTACAACCAACAGACACCAGACGAAAGTTTTTACGTTGGGGCGGATTAAGTTCACTAACCCTACTTGCAGGCTTTTCTTTACGAAAAATATTTTCGTCTAAGAATAGTTTAATGGCAGTTGCAATTGCTCTTCCAAAAACCGTTAAAATGCTAACACAAGAAGGCGTCTTAGTAGAAGTTCCAGTTGCACAACTACCTTCTAAAAAGCAAAAAATAACCGATGCAGCAGTACATGATTGGGTTAAGCTTTAATCACCCCCTCTTAATTAAATACAATGGAAAACATCGATTCAACATCAAGAAGAACATTCATTGCAGGCAGCATTTTAGCAGGATTAGCAGTGGGATGTTCCAATAAAAAAGATCCATTCACACAATCTGCAGAAGATACAGTTGCTGCATCAGGAGAAACAGTAAAACTACTATCTGTTGATGGAGAAATTGTAGAAGTGGATATTGCGTATTTAAAACCCATACCACACTTACCTCCTGTTTCAATTGACGAATCAAGGATTGGTATTGAAGGCAAAAAATTTGTGATGGTAGTTGATTTGGCTAGGTGTAAAAACCTACGTAAATGCCAAGCATCTTGCGATCATATGCACCATATACATAGCGAACAAAACTGGTTGAAAGTTTATCCAATGAAAGAAGCAGAACACACTGCTCCTTATTGGCAACCCACTCAGTGTATGCATTGCGACGAACCACCTTGTGTAAAAGTTTGTCCGGTAGACGCAACATTTAAAAGAAAAGACGGCATAGTTTTAATAGATAACGAACGTTGTATTGGTTGTCGTTTTTGTATGGCGGCATGCCCTTATTCTTCAAGGGTATTTAATTGGCAAGAATCAGATTATGTAGAAGATCCTAAAATTCCTATTGCTTATTCACCAGAAACAAGTGTTCCTCAAAAAAGAGGCACTGTTGGCAAATGTGATTTTTGTCCGGATATGTATCGCGAAGGAAAACTACCACATTGTGTTCAAGCTTGTCCGAATGGGGTATTCTTATTTGGAGACATGAATGAAGACTCTGTTACCAATGGTGCTGAAACTTTTCGTTTTAGTGAATTAATAAAAGACAAAGCAGGGTATCGCTTGATGGAAGACCTTGGAACAAAACCAAGTGTTTATTATTTACCGCCTGTTAGTAGAAATTTCAAGTTCGAAGATGGAATGGAAAATGAAGCACCAGGAGAAAACATTAGTACACATACTAAATAATTAACACATGGAAAAGCTTATACTATCCCCCGAAAAAATAACGGCAGACCTTATGCCTCAGGCTTTTGGAAAACGAGGTATGATTTGGACGGGATGCTTACTTGTATTATGTTCCATTGGACTCATTGCCTATATCCGTCAAGTTACAAAAGGATTGGTAGTAACGAATATGAGAGACTATGTTTCTTGGGGAATTTATATTTCTAATTTCGTATTTTTTGTGGCAATAAGCTTGGTTGGTTCTTTAATTACCGCTGTGTTTAGACTAGCTGATGTACACTGGAGTACTCCACTTACTAGAATTGCAGAAATCATAGCAGTATCGGCAATTGTATTTGCATCCCTTATTATAATTGTTGATATGGGTCGGCCAGAAAGATTTTATTTTTTACTATTTTATGGACGGATTCAATCACCCATTATGTGGGATGTAATTGTTATCAGCACCTATTTTGTAATTAGTTTATTACTCTTGTATTTGCCTTTATTACCAGATATTAAAATATTGCTCGAACAAAAAGGCGAAGGTGTAGATCGATTTCAAAAGCTCTATCGATTTTTAGGTTCTTTTTGGAAAGGATTAGACATCCAAGAAAAAATAAATAACAAGGCAGTAACATTATTATGCGTTACAATTATTCCTGTTGCATTTTCTATTCACACAGTAACATCTTGGTTGTTTGCAACTACCTATCGTCCTGGTTGGGATAGTACCAATTTTGGCGCCTATTTTATTTCAGGCGCTTTTCTTGTAGGAGCCGGCGGTGTAGTTGTGGCAATGTATGTTTTTAGACAGGTATACAAACTAGAACAATATATTACAGAAATGCATTTTGACCGTATGGGAAAAATTGTAGTGATGCTTGCGCTACTTTATTTATATTTTAATGTAAATGAATATTTGGTGCCTGCATTTAAAATGAAAACATCAGAAGAAGCCCATTTAATGCAATTATTTACTGGAGAATATGCACCAATGTTTTGGTTTGCCATTTTTACCGGCATGCTAATACCAATTGCCATAATGATTTTCAAAAAAGGGCGTAAGCCATTACCCATGTTTGTTGCGGGCATTATGGTAGTAGTTGGCGCTTGGTTTAAAAGATACTTAATTGTAACACCAACTCTTTTACATCCATTTTTACCCATGCACAATGTTCCAGCAAGCTATCACCATTATTTTCCTAGTTGGGAAGAATGGGCCATTGCTATCGGTTCATTGGCAGGAGCAATGTTAGTGATTACTTTCTTTGCTAGAATATTACCTATTATCCCAATTCATGAAACTATAATTGAACAACATGAAACAGCCGAATAATTACAAACTATTTTTCGCATGCCTCATTTTGCTTTGTAGTTTTTCTGCAAAAGCACAAGAGGCAAAACCAAAATTATTATTAGAACTTGGATACCATTTAAGTAACAATAAAATCCCATTCGTTTCTGTTTATACAAAATCTAAAAACGAAAGAAAATTTATACCAGTTGCAAATATTTCTGTTAAAGTATATTTAACACAAGAAGCAGATGCTAATTTACTTGGCGCTGTTAAAACAAATAACGAAGGAAGAGGCATTGTAACCTTCCCTCCTAGTGTTCAAGCTTTATGGGATACCGCTACACAATTTACGATTGTAGGCATTACAGACGCTAGCAAAGATTATCGATCAATTAGTATTGAAACAAGTGCTGTAAAAGCCAAAATAAATATTGATACAGTTTTGGTGGATGGGGCTAGAAACATTCTTGTAACTGTTACTAAAAAACAAGGCAAAGACTGGGTACCTGCAAAAGATATTGAAACCAAAATAACTGTAAAAAGAAGTATTGGGAATTTGTCTGTTAGCGATGCCGAAACTTATACCACAGATTCCGCTGGCCAAGCAACTGTAGAATTTAAAAGAATTGGCATACCTGGCGATGAAAAAGGCAATATTACACTTGTTGCCAAAATAGAAGATAATGAATTTGTTGGCAATCTTTCTATTGAAAAAACAGTTCCATGGGGTAGTAATTTTATAAACCAAGGAATTGATTTTAACAGAAGAACACTATTTGCAACTAGAGACAAAGCACCATGGTGGTTATTGTTTTTAGCGGGCTCGATTTTTATAGGTGTATGGACTGTAATAATTTATTTAGTAGGCCAAATTATTAAAATTCGCAAATTGGACAATGCCTAAGTAATAACTAATTTTACAATACCCAAAAGAGGTGCTTATTCATATAAGTGCCTCTTTTTTATTGAGTTATACACAAACTATCTACTATCTAAACTTTAAGTGTCAGTTTCACACTAAATTTGTGAGATTACAGGATGCCACAGGACGGAAGACTGTAAATGAAATGTTAATATCGTATTGCCATTGATACCAGCATTTCATTAATGAAATTTTAAATGCCTGATTATCAAACAACAAACTGATTGCTATGCCAAATCCTATCCCAAAAAAGGTCAATACTTGGCCTTTAATAAATATTGTAAATTTTCTTACGTATATATTTTTCCTGTTCATCCCTTCAATTAAGCACCGTTTTTCATATAGCTTAATTAGAATTACGAACAACCAATTGATTCAATCAAAATAACATCACACGTTAACCTAACGAGAATATTTTATGAGAATTGTAAAGAATGTGTTTTTAAAAAGTATTTGGGTAATCGTTCTACCTGTATTATTTGCTGTTTCTTGCAAAAAGAAAGCATACGATGATTTCTATGGCAGACCAGCTACACTTGAGCAACCAATTTATCAACAATTACAAAATAAAGGGAATTTCAAAAACCTTTTGGCTGTTGTTGACAAAGCAGGCTATAAAGATATTTTAAGCGCAGCCGGATATTGGACATTTTTTGCGCCACATGATTCTGCATTCCAAGTATATTTCAAAGAAAAAAATATTTCAAGTGTTGATCAATTAGATAGCACTGCTTGTAGAAAACTAGTTACCTACTGTTTAGTATACAATGCTTTTAAAAAAGAGCGCATGGGCGATTACCAAAGTAATATTGGTTGGGTACCTAATCAATCTTTCAGACGTCGTACGGCAAACTATACCGGTGTATATGATGGAAAAGACACCACAGGAAAAGCATTAAAAATCATTTCAAGTAACCGTAATAATAACGGTGTTACTTTTTATGTTGATGCTGATAATAACAATAAGTATATCCCATGCTTTGTTGATAATTTTTTACAAGCAAAGGGATTAACCGCCGCCGATTACAATTATTTTTATCCAACAAGTACTTTTACTGGATTTAATATTGTTGATGCAGCAGTTACTCAAAAAGATATTGTAGCAGAAAATGGTGTGATACATATTATCAACAGAGTAATCACTGTACTACCTGGTATAGATGAATACATTTCTAGTAATCCAAATTATAGTGAGTTTAAAAAATTATTTGATAAGTTTTTAATTAGCTATGCACTTAATCCAACCGCCACTTCAAAATACCAAAGTATTAATGGAGGTAGTGCTCAGATCTACACAAAAATTTACAATGCCGCATTGGCCTTCTCTCCTAACAATGAGAATTTTTTAAAGCAACAAGACAATGATGGTCAATCAAATTCATACACGCTATTTGTTCCAACTAATGATGTGTTATTAAATTATATCAACACCGTATTGTTAGAAAAATATCCTAACATCAATTCTCTGCCTATTAATGTAATTTATGATTTTGTAAATGCACATATGTGGCAGACTGCGGTATGGCCAAGTAAATTCAAATCAACCTATAATTTTTTAGGAGAAGAAGCAAGATTTGATCCAAACACCAATGTAGTTGATAAAAAGATTTTAAGCAATGGGATTTTCTATGGTACAAATAAAGTGCAGGAAGCAAATGTATTTAGTAGTGTTTATGCAAAAGCATATTTAGATCCAAATTATACCATGATGACGAGCTTGTTAAATCAAGAACTCAAATATCAATTAATTAATCTCAACCAAAAATACACGCTATTTTTAATTAGTAATGCCGCATTAAATGCAGCAGGATATTTTATAGATGTAACAGTAAGCAACGACCCTAACTACCAATGGCGCTATACACCACCACTAGGAGGAACAACCTTAACTGGATCTTCTGCATTAGTTAGATTATTGCGTGTAATAAATACGCATGTTATTCCTGGTGTTGATATTACAAGTATTGCAGGCGATGGTGTTGCAATGAGTTATGCCGGTGAATTTGTTCGATATAAAGCCAACCAAGTTTTTGCAGCAGGTAATGTTGTTGCTGGTGTAAATGCAAAATCTACCGGTTCAAAAGTTGCTAAAAATGGTACTGTTTATTATTTAGATGCCATCTTAAACTTTAGTGAAAAAATAGTTGGTGCCGATTTGATTTTATTAGGCACACCAACTACTTCTCCTTTTTATAATTTCTTACAATATCTTAATAATGCAACCATATTTACCAAAACAACTGGTGATATAGTTGGTGTTGCAGGTGGAACTAACTATACCATTTTTGTACCAGATAACGCTTCTATTTTACAAGCTGTGAAAGACTGTTTGTTGCCAGGTACTGGCGTTGCCCCAAATAGGGTTCCGAATTTTAATCCAACTACTGCAGGAGGTAAAGACTCTGTAAATAATTTCATCTATTACCATATTCTAAATAAGAAAACAGTTGCTACCGACGGTGTTGAAAGTGGTGCATTTGAAACCTTGTTTAAGAAAACCAATGGAGATGCAACAACCATATTTGTCAATAATAATATTGTGAATGCTATGACACTTACAGATATGTTTTCAAGACCAGCATCTGCTGTTTATGTTAATAGTAATTACTTGAGTAATCGGTGTACGATTCATTTAATCAATAATTATTTAAAATTCTCTAATTAACCTTTCTAATTACTGTAGATATGTTTAAGTATATAAAGTACATCGTTTTTTTTACACTAATCGGATTCAGTGTTACTTCTATCCAAGCACAGGATGCAGGCGCTGCAAAAATTATTATCCGAGGAAAAATTACAGATAAAAAAACAAAGGCCCCCGTGCAAGGCGCATCTGTTACAGAAGTAGATGCAGAAGGGCGTATCATTAAAGGAACAGCCTCAGACATTGAGGGTAACTATGTTTTAAGAGTTACTAGTTTAAAAAACAACCTCAACGTTTCTTATATTGGTTTTAAAAGCCTTTCACAAAAAATTGATGGAAAAACAACCATTAATATTTTGTTAGAAGAGTCTGCAACAGATGCAGGTGATGTAGTGGTAACTTCTAGTAGAAATACAGACAATGGAATGATGGGTGTAAAAGAACGCAACTCCACTATTTCTGCGTCTCGGATCAATGCCAAAGACATAGAAGAAATGCAAGCGGCAAGTATTGACCAAGCCTTACAAGGAAGACTAAGCGGAGTTGATATTACTGCCAATAGTGGTGATCCGGGAGCCGCAATGAATATTCGTATTCGTGGTATCTCTTCTATTAGTAGTACAGGAACGCCATTGATTGTGGTGGATGGTATGCCATACGAAACACAAATTCCTTCGGACTTTAACTTTGGTACTGCCGATGAACAAGGCTATGCACAATTGTTAAATGTATCTCCCGCAGATATAAAAGATATTACAGTATTAAAAGACGCAGCTGCTACAGCAGTTTGGGGATCAAGAGCAGCGAATGGCGTTTTGTTAATTACTACAAAACGCGGGTCTGTGGGTAAACCAAGTATCAATTATACTTTCAAAACATCTGCTTCTTATTTACCGGAACCAATCCCTTTATTAAATGGTAACCAGTATTCTACTTTAATGCCTGAAGCATATATGAATAGAACCGGTACACCTTTAAATACACAACAGGTTCGTGAATTTAACTACGATCCTAATGATCCTTATTGGTTTAATAATTATAGTAATAATACCAACTGGATTAAAGAAATTTCTAGAGTAGGAAATTTACAAGATCATACCGTAAGTATGACAGGTGGCGGAGAAAAAGCAAGGTATTTTGCATCGGTAGGTTATTTCGATCAAACAGGAACTACTGTTGGTACCGATTTAAAAAGAATGAATACCCGTATCAATTTAGACTATGTTATTTCTGATAGAATAAAAATTTTTACAAGCATTGCTTATACTAATACCAATCAAAATAGAAATTACTTAAGTACTACAGATGGTGCCATTCGTGGCGTGGCATATATTAAAATGCCTAACATGAGTGTATTTGAATATGATGAGCAAGGAAATGTAAGTCCTAACTATTTTTCACCAGCTACCAATATTCAAGGTACATATAGCCGTATTTACAACCCTGTTGCCATGGCTAATCAAGCAAAATACAATGTATTGGGCGAAAGAGTAGTGCCACGTTTTCAAATGAACTACGATATTGTAAAGAATATATTGAAAGCAACATTTGATGTACAGTTTGATATTAATAATACCAAAAACAAAAGTTTCCTTCCTCAAATTGCTACTGGCCGACCAAGCACTGAAACCGTTGTAAACAGAGCATATGACGGAGACATTGATTTGTTCAACGTAGCTACAAAAGCTTCATTGGCTTATACCCCAGTTATTAAAAACGATAAGCATAAATTCTTTAGTTCTTTAATTTTCATGACCAATGATTTAAAGGCAGTGAATCAAGAATTGATGACCTCAAATACAGCGTCTTCATTATTAGTAGATCCTTCAATTGCTTCAAGAACACAAAACCAAGAGTTACAAGCTGTATCAACTGTTTCTCAAACACGTAGCTTAGGAGCTTTAGTAGTTGCGCAGTATGAGTATAACGACAAATATATTTTTAACGCTGGTTTAAGAGGCGATGGTAATTCTCGTTTTGGTCCAAATTATAAATATGGTTTATTCCCTTCAGTGTCTTTTAGATGGAGACTTTCTGGCGAAAATTTCATGCAAAAATATAAAAACATCGACGATTTAAGTTTCCGTGCTAGTTATGGCGAAAGTGGAGAAGCACCGCGTTACGATTATACTTTCTATAATAACTATGCAACATTTCCTTGGAGTTATTTAGGACAAAGCGGCGTATTTCCTTCGTCGATGGAATTGAAAAACTTACGTTGGCAAACCATTCACGGAACCAATATAGGCGCAAACGTTTCTATGTTTAAAGGCCGATTCCGTATGGATGTTGAAATGTATAGAAATAGAACAACTGATTTATATTTTAATGGATTACAAATTGCCTCATTTACTGGTTATAGCAGCGTTAATATGAACGTTGGTACAATGGATAACCAAGGTTGGGAAATAGCCGTTTGGACTACGCCTATTAAAACAAAAAACTGGACATTTCAATTCGACTTTAACGTATCTAAAAACGAAAACGTTATTCGTGAAATATCTCCCTTCTATCCAAATAGCAAAGGTGATGTAACTCAACTAGGACAATACTTACGTTTACTCCAAATAGACAATCCTTTTGGATCATTTTACGGATATAAATTCAAAGGCGTTTATCCAGACAAAGCATCAACCATTGCAACTGGTGCAAATGGAAAACCAATCGTAGGACCAAATGGACAAACCGTTCAAATGCGCTACAACTATCCTAATGTAGACTATCAATTCCAACCTGGCGATGCCAAATACGAAGACATTAACCACGATGGAAATATTAACTATATGGATGTAGTTTATTTAGGCAATAGTAACCCTAAATTATCTGGTGGTTTTGGTCCATCTGTTACTTTCAAAAACAAACTGAAAATTTCAACATTCTTTAATTTCCGTTTAGGATATGATATTGTTAATGGTACTGAAATGAATACTACTGCTATGTACAATTTCGACAACCAAAGTACAGCAACACTTAGCCGTTGGAGAAAAGATGGAGATATTACCAATATGCCAAGAGCTGTGATTGGTGGTGGTTACAACTGGCTAGGAAGTGATCGATATGTTGAAGATGCTTCTTTTGTAAGATTCCGTTCAATAACTGCTAGATACACTTTTGATAATAAATTCTTAAAAAGAATGAAAATGAAAACACTAAGTGCTTATATCTCTGCTGAAAATATTTTTACACTTACTAATTATAAAGGACAAGATCCAGAAGTTAGTGCAACTGGTTCAGATCCATTTAGAATGGCATATGATTATAGCATGACACCACCTTCTAAAAATTTCATTCTTGGTGTGGTAGTAGGATTTTAATTAATAGTATTGAACAACATTAATAACAAAGAAAGATTCCATATAATGAACAAAGTAATTAAATATAGCCTGCTGCTACTAGCAATTACAACAAGTTTGGTTTCCTGTACAAAATGGATTGACTTAAAACCAAACGATGGTATTATTCGTGAAGAATTTTGGCAAACAAAAGAACAAGTACAAGCTGCTGTAAATGGTATTTATTCGTCTATGTTGGGTAGCACCAGTGGAGACCTAGCTTTACCTGAATACTTCTTTATTTGGGGAGAAGGAAGAACCGATATGGTTGTTCCAGGATTTAAAGCTAGCCCACAAGAATACGAGTTTGTGAATGTAAATATTCAGCCAAATAATAACTATACTAACTGGCGTGCTTTGTATCAAACGATTAACTATTGCAATACCTTAATTGAGTTAGCTCCTGCCGTATTAAAAAATGATAACACATTTACAAAAGTACAATTAGACCAAGCGGTAGCAGAAGCAACAACCATCCGTTCACTCATGTATTTTTATTTAGTTAGAACATTCCGTGATGTGCCAATGAAACTAAATGCTACTATTAGCGACGAAAATATTCAACCAATTCCAAAAACAAGTGGTGATAGTATTTTAACACAATTGGTATCTGACTTAAAAGTTTCAGAAGCTGGCTTGCCTTACACTTATGGCAATGCAAATACCGATAAAGGAAGAGTCACTCGCTTTACACTAAATGCACTATTAGCAGATATATATTTATGGCAAGAAAAATATGCAGAGAGTGCAACAGAGTGTGATAAAATTATTGCGTCAAACAGATACGGTTTAGTTGGTGGAAACAATAATTTATTCAATGCATTATACTACCAAGGAAATTCAAGCGAAAGTATTTTTGAATTACAATACGATGCCAATAAATTAAATCCTTTTTATTATATGCATTTGGCTAGTACACGCAGATGGGGTGCTTCTGCCAGATTGATGGATGAGGTATTTGGCGTTGACTTAGTAAATGCTATTCCTAAAGTAGATGCTAGAGGCGATGGTTGTTCTTTACGTCCTTCAGATTTAACCATTTGGAAATATGTTGGTGCCAATAGTTATGGAAATAGTATGCGCTCCCCAGACCAATCATTTGCACACTGGATATTTTATAGATATGCCGATGTATTATTAATGAAAGCAGAAGCCATCAATCAAACAGGTAAATCATTAGAAGCTTCTAGATTAGTAAAAACAATTAGAGACCGTGCAAATGCCATAGACTTTAATGGTACAATGGATTCAACAAGTAAATCTGGTATGGAAGATTTTATTCTACAAGAACGTCAAAGAGAATTTGCATTCGAAGGTAAACGTTGGTATGATGTGTTACGCAATGCAAAAAGAAACAACTATGCAAAAGTTTCTTATATCTTAAATATGGCTTCCATTAGTGTTCCTTCAGATAGACAACAAGTAGCCTTTAATAAATTGAGAGATAAAAACAGTCACTACCTCCCTATTTATTTGTACGAATTACAAACCAATAATTTATTAGTTCAAAATCCATTTTACAAATAACCAATGCAAGTACTTATGAAAAAAATACTCTTTTATACATTGGCTGCAAGTTTTTTACTGATGGTCTTTGCAATGCCAGCTTGTAAAAAAACAGACCTAAAAATGTCTACAACAGAAGATGTAAACATTACAGGCTATTTAGAAAAAAATGCCGATTCATTTTCGTTGTTTAAACAAATATTAGATCGTACAGAAACCTCCGCATTTTTAAATGCGTATGGTGCTTACACCTGCTTTGCACCTACAAATAGTGGTGTAAAAAAATGGTTTACCAAATTAAATGTCACTTCTGTAGAAACGGCAGATATCAATGTTTTGAAAGACATGGTGAAGTTTCATTTATTAACAGACACCATTACCACCAATTCATTCAAAGATGGCAAGTTGCCAATTCCAACAATGTTTGGTCAATACCTAGTTACTGGTGTTTTGTTTGATGGCACTAATTCTAGTTATAGCATTAATCGTCAGGCATTGGTAACCCAATCAAATATTAAAGTAGGAAATGGAATCATACACGTTTTAGATAATGTACTAGAGCCTGCTAAATTGACCATCTCAAAACAATTAGAAGCCAATCCTAACTATTCAATATTTGTACAAGCCATGAAAGAAACTGGCTATTACGATGTTTTAAATACAGTAGACCCAGATACTACTAAAAGATGGATTACTGTGTTAGCAGAAAGCAATAAAGCTTTAGCAGATAGTGGTATTGCTACTTATGCTGCTTTAAAAGCGAAGTACTCCAAAACTAGTAGTCCACTACTTGTAAATGATAGTCTACACATGTACATGGCTTACCATATTTTAACTGGTGTTAAATTTTTAGGAGATATTATCGGCGCTCCTTCACATATTACTTATCAGCCACAAGAAGTACTTACTGTTCAATTAATTAACCAAGAAGTTATTCTAAACCAGAATGAATTTAATGGGATTGTTGAAAAAGGTGTTTTAGTAAATCGTAAAACAAGTGATAATGCTGCAACAAATGGTGTATGGCATGATGCTAACGCACATTTTACGGTAAAATACCGTGCACCATCAGCACTATATTGGGATGTTTCATCCTTTACAGAAATCATGAAATTGCCTGCTTACTACAAAAAACAAAGCTATACCTGGACGCGCCAAAGTGAAGCCGATCAACCATTCAAAGACATTACTTGGGGTTGGGGATCATTGGCAGGTACAAACACTTTCACTTATAGTTATACAACTACATCTAGCATAGGTATGTATGCCTATAATAATGACTGTAATGTATTGCCAATGGGCTTACCTTCTAGACCTGTATCATGGACAATGACTACACCGCCTATCATTAAAGGAAAATATAAAATTTGGATTTGCTATGCACAGCAAAAACAATCTAGTAGTTCAAACATGCTTTGTCAAGTTGCTGCAAATGGAGAATTGTTATCACGTACTATGAATTTCACTGAAACAAGACCAGCAGGAACTGATGCAGAATTAGAAGCAATTGGCTGGAAGCGTTATACCGAAAATGTAACTACACAATATGCTGGAAAACTGGTAGGTGTTTATGAATTTAAAACAACGCAAAGACAAACAATTACTATCTATCCAATTGGTGGAGGAACACAAAACAACAACAATTTAGATATGATTCATTTTATTCCAATTGATCAAGACCAAATTTTACCAAGGTTCAGACCAGATGGAACTAAAGTATTCTTGTAAAATAAATGGTATTTAAACTTTAGAAAAAGAACGATTAAATAAAAAAAATTACCATGCATATTCGTAGCAGTAAATGGATTATAACCGCATCACTTATAGTATTATTTTCTTCTGGTTGTAAAAAATGGGAAGATCATATAACTATAACTGACCCAAATATTACCAAAACGGTATTCCAACAAATTAGTGAAAATCCAGACCTTAGTAAGTTTACTCAATATGTTTTAAGTACTGGATATGATAAAGTATTAAATAGTTCTAAAACATATACTGTTTTTGCGCCTACTAATACAGCGATGGCAGCAGTTGGTGTGGATGTTACAGGTGATACAGCTAAACTAAATAAGTTCATAAGTAACCATATAGCCAACCAGGTGTATAGTACGCTTAATATAAGTGGAACCGTTCGCGTTAAAATGCTCAATGGTAAATACGTAAACATGTTTGGTAAAACCATGGAAGATGCAAACATTACTAAAGCCGATATTTTGGCAAGCAATGGTGTTGTTCAAATTCTAGACAAAGCCCTTCCCTATTTACCAAATATTTGGGAAGCACTATTAACCAACACCAGTATTCCAGCAAAACAAAAAGCTTATTTGTTGTCGCTATATACGAATGTATTTGATGCTACGAATGCTATACAAACAGGTGTTAATCCAGTAACAGGTGTACCTATTTATCAAGCAGGAACAGATTCAGTTATTACGAATCAATTTTGGTTGAATGTACATGATGTAAGAAACGAAAGTAACCAATACACGCTTTTTGTATTAAGCGATGCTGCATGGGATGCCGAGATTACTAAACTAAAACCCTACTTCGCCACCAGTACAGTTGATAGTACCACAAAATTATGCAGTTGGGAAGTGGTAAAAGATTTGGCAGTAGCTGGCGTATATACTCCTTCTGGTACCACAGCAGATAGTATTTTTTCGAAGTTTAACACCAAAATGCCTATCGAAAAAGCTTCTATTGCGCAAACCATTAAAACAAGTAATGGCACGATCTATATCATGAATAAAGTAGATAATCTTATTAAATATAAAATCAAACCATTTTATGTAGAAGCAGAAAACTATCGTTATACTAGTATTGATAGAAGGGGTAATACTTATTTCAGAGACCGTTTTAATCCAATCACTAACAAAGATTTTACCGATGTGCTCGTTACAGGTCATGGTGTAAGTGGATACTTTATGAACTATCAAATTAAAAATGTATCCAGTGTAAAGTATCGTGCGTATTGGGTGGCATTGAATGATTTTCAAACCACTACTTTCTCACAAAAATTAGGAATTGGCTCAGCAGCTTCTACCATCTTACCATTAACAGTGGTATCACCTAATATATATACAGAGGTACTTTTAGGGGAATTTACGTTTACTAATTATCAATCATTCTTAGATTTATTTTTAGTAGCGAATGGTACAACACAAATTAGTTGCGATTATTTTAGACTTGAACCTGTTGTGCCTTAACCAAATTTTATCATCAGTTATTTTATACAATGCGTATTCTACACACTACTTTTTTAAACCAGGTTTGCCACAAAGACCATGCTCAATTGCTTAATACAATTGAGGGTGGTCAATGCGCTAACAATACCAATAAATATGCTCGAATGAAGGCCATAATCGTTTCTATACTAGTGTTAGCATGTTTAACAACCATGGCTCAAACCTCAGGACAAATTAAAGCTCCTGCTACAAAACAAACAACCGCTACCAAGACTGTAAACAATGTAAAGGGAACTATTTTAGATGCCGCTACTAAAAAGCCTGCTGTTGGTATTCGTGTTGAAGTGCCGCAGTTTTCTGCTGCCATTACAGATGCCAATGGTCAATTTACACTAAAGGTTCCGGCCTACGATATAACTATTGAAATTAGTGGTGAAGGATACGATACGCGATACGAAGCATTAAAAGGTAGAAAAGAAATTTCAATTAGTTTATTAGACGAATCAATCGTTTCAAACAACGAGGTTGTTGTAACACCTACTGGAAAACAAATCAAAAGAAATATTACCGCTTCAATTGGTCAATATGAAGTGAGCGGTTGGAACAATCCTACAGATGTATCAGATGCCTTATTACAAGGAAGAATTGCAGGACTAAATGTAACCAGACGTTCTGGTGGTCAAGGCGCTGGAGCCAACATGGTTTTGAGAGGGTATAATTCTTTATTTGGCACCAATAAACCGCTAATAGTAATTGATAATCTTTTATACGATGCCAATGATTATGGTCAAAGTATTATTGCTAATAATTATACCAATCCGCTTGCATTAATTGACACCAAAGACATTGATAATATTTCAGTTTTGCGTGATGCGTCTTCTATTTATGGAACGAAAGGAGCAAATGGTGCTGTTTTAATTACCACTTCTCGTGCAAAAGCACAAGCAACAAAAATTGATTTCGGTTCTTATTTAGGCGTTAATCAAGCCCCAGATAATTTGCCAGTAATGAATGCAAAAGACTACAGGGTTTATTTAAATGAAATGTTACAAAGCAAAGGAATGAGTAGCACTGATATAGCAGCACTTCCATACATGAATGATAATACAACTACCAATTCACAATATCCTACTTACCATAACATAACAGACTGGCAGAAAAAAGTATTGCAAAATAGTTTAAGCCATAATTACTTTTTAAAAGTAACTGGTGGAGATAATATAGCAACATACGGTTTGAGTATGGGTTATATGAAAAACGAAGGCATCGTAACAGGTACCGATTTAACACGCTACAATATGCGTTTTAATGCAGCGTTTAATTTCAGCCAGCGCTTTAAAGGTTTCTCTAATTTTGCTTACACTTACAACGAACAAAATTTAAAAGACCAAGGAATTTCTGATAAAACAGCGCCAATTTATTTGTCTTTGGTTAAAGCGCCTTTCTTAACAGATCATGTGGTAAATACTGCAGGAATTATAAGCCCTAATTTAGCAGACGCTGATGTATTAGGAATCAGTAATCCTTCTGCAGTAATTGAACTGATGAAGAATTACAATAAGTACTATCGATTTGCAGGATCAGTAGGTTTCTCTTTTGAAATCAGCCCAAGACTAAAAGCAAATACTATTATTGGCATAGTGTATGATAAGGTTCGTGAAAATATTTTCGTACCAAGTATTGGCGTAGTAAAAGACACTCTTAACAATGCCATTGCTAACAACAGATTAGGAACACAAGTAAAAAGATTGTCTTCTATTTTTAATGATACTTATTTAGAATATAATAACAAACTAAGTACTAATAATAAATTCACTGCAAGAGCAGGTATACGTTATCAAAACAACAAAGCAGAACAAGATTTTGCACTAGGATTTAATTCTGCAACAGACGAATTAGTAAGTGTACAAAATGGATTAACTGCACTTCGTCAAGTAGGTGGTGGAATTGGCAATTGGAATTGGATGAATATTTATGCCAATGCAGACTATGCCTATAAAAGCAAATTCTTTTTATCATTTAATATGGCTGCAGATGCTTCATCAAGATTTGGTGCAGCAGTACAAGACGGCATTGCAGTTAATGGTGTAAGAATGGCCTTGATGCCTTCACTATCAACTGCCTGGTTAATATCTTCAGAAAAGTTCATGGCTAAATCTGGTATTAATTTATTGAAACTTCGAGCATCATACGGATTAAGTGGCAATGATGATATTGGTAATTATACTAGTAGACAAACCTATGGTTCTCAAAATTTATTAGGTATGCAAGGATTGGTTCGTACAGGTATTGCTAATCCACAATTGCAATGGGAAACTAGTAAAAAAATAAATGCAGGAATTGATTTTGCTATTTTAAACGAACGCTTATCAATCAGTTTAGATGCCTATCAAAATACTACATCTAATATGCTTGTTTACCAAGACTTGAATACAACAACTGGATTCAGTTCTGTAATAACAAATGGTGGCAGTATGCGCAACAACGGTATTGAACTAAGCGTAACAGCGCGAGTAATCAATCAAAATTCATTTAAATGGGATTTAGGTTTTAATATCAGCAAAAACAAAAGCAATATCATTGCAGTACCTAATGGTCGATTCACTACCAATTACGCCGGGGCTACCATCATTACAGCTAATGGACAAGATGCTAATTTATTTTATGGCTATGTTGCCAAAGGTGTATTTGCAACAGATGCAGAAGCGAGTACAGCTAATTTAAGTAAGAAAAATGCCAATGGCAGTTTCTCTAATTTCAATGCTGGAGATATTCGTTTTGCAGACATAAATGGCGATAAAATAATAGATGAAAATGATCGCCAAGTAATCGGCAATCCTAATGCTGATTTTACTGGAGGCATTACCAATAAAATTATTTACAAGCGTTTTGAATTGAATGCCCTATTCACTTTTAGCAAAGGCAACGATGTATATAATTATATGCGCTATCGTTTAGAATCTATGGCAGGTATAGAAAATCAATTATCTGCAGTAAATAATCGTTGGCATGGGTTGGGACAAATTACAGATATGCCAAAAGCAACATTTGGAGATCCAATGGGCAATAGCAGATTCAGCAATCGTTGGATAGAAGATGGTTCTTATTTCCGTTTGCGTTCTATTTCATTACAATATTATATCCCATTAAAATCAGGTGTATTACACAATGCTACAATTTATGCAACAGGTACTAACCTATTTACTTTAACCAAGTACAAAGGATACGATCCTGAATTTAGTGCAGCCACTAGCATTTTTGCACAAGGCATTGATACTGGTTTAGACCCACAATTCAAGAGTGTGATTTTTGGTGTTCGTTTTGGATTATAATAAAAGTTATCAGATAAAAGAATTCTTAAAATAAGATAGTATGAAAAGGTTTTTTATTAAATATTGTTTGCTAGTAGTTTTGGGAGGAACTGCTTTCTCTTCTTGCAAAAAAACATTCGACCTACTTCCTCAAGACCAATTAGATGCTAGTCAAATGTATCGTAACGTATATGATGCAGATGCTGCTATTGTTGGTTTATATGGCAAATTCACCAGTTTAGCAGAGCGCTATATTGTGCTAAATGAGTTACGTGGAGATATGCTAGAGTATACCGATAATGCCGATGAATATTTGCGACAAATTAGCACCCATAGTGTTACAGCCGAAAATCCATATGCCAATCCAAGACCTTTTTACGAATTGATTGTTAATTGTAATGACGTATTGAAAAATTTCAATAGCATGCATGATGGAAAAAAAATGAAAGAAGCAGAATTTCAAGAACGCTATTCAGATGTACTTTTTTTACGTAGTTTCTTGTACTTACAATTAGGCATTCACTACGGAACTGTGCCATATGTAACCGATGCTTTGGCAACTTTAGACGACGTTAATAACGAAAGTAAATTTCCGAAATTAACTTTCAATGTATTATTAGATAGTTTAATCAATGTATCTGAAAGAGCTACTTATAAAGATGAATATGCTAGTTCAAGCACACTTGCAGTTACTGTTGATGGCTACCCTACTCAAAAATGGTTTGTAAATAAAAAAGTTGTTTTAGCAGATTTACATTTATGGAAAGGAAATTATGTTCAGGCTGCTAGTTATTATAGACAAGTAATGGAAACCGGTACTGTTGGAACAGTTAACGGATCTTATTATTCAATGTACAAAGTTGGTTGGGATAGTAATGGCGATATTGACCATTATATTACTTATTCAAGAGCAGGTGACGCCTCTACCCTAGTTACCAATTCGCAGTGGCGCATTATGTTTGAATTACCAACCACTACAGAAGGATTTAGAAGAGAGTGGGTTTGGGCAATTCCATTCGACAATAAATTCAAACCAGAAAATCCGTTTGTAAAATTGTTCTCAAATATTGGAGGAAGCTATTTAGTAAAGCCATCAAAAAATGCCACTGATATGTGGGATAATGAGCAACAAAAATCTGCGAGTGCTGCTACCGGAACTCCAGGTATTCCTTATGATGCACGCGGTCAATTAAGTTGGAAAAATATTAATGGACAACCGGTTGTTATGAAGTTTTTATACAACTATATTAATAACAATACCAATCTTCCATTAAACGTTTTACAAAAAGACAGCAAATGGTTTTTGTTCCGTCAAACACAATTACATATGCGTTTTGCAGAAGCAGCAAACAGGGTTGGAAGATATCGCTTAGCATGGGGTTTATTAAACTCTGGTATTGCCGGTGCATACCCTGCTCCAACAAGTGATGTAACACTTTACCACAATACTTTAAACGATTCTTATCCATTTAATTTCGATGCAAGAAATAGCGGAAGTGCTGGTGTACCCTACTATCGTAGTGATTGGTATAGAAATATTGGTATTCGTTCAAGAGCCAATTTAGTAGACCAAGCAGTTCCAGCAACTGATAGTTTAAATCAAATTGAAGCAAATTTAATTAACGAAACAGGTTTAGAAAATGGCTTTGAAGGAACACGCTGGCCCGATTTATTACGTGTTGCTTTAAGAAGAAATGATCCAAGTTTTATAGCAGATAAAGTATATGCTAAATTATTAAAAGATGGCGTTCCTAATGCAGCAGCAGTAAGAGCAAAATTAATGGACAAAAACAATTGGTATCTTCCTTTTAAATTAAAATAAAAACAAATTATCCCCCCTATTGAATAAAAGCACGCATCCTTACGATGTGTGTTTTTTTTTGCCTATCTTAATTCATCTCATTAAAATTCTTATGCAATGTGTTCTATATTTTTTTCGAAAATAGGTAGATTATTAATTTGTTTACTGCTAATAAATTCTGCATCCGCACAAAAAACATCCGTTCCAAAACCCATTTTTGACGACCCTATTTATCATGGCGCAGCAGATCCAGTAATTATTTTTAACAATGAAAAAAAAGCATGGTGGATGTTTTATACCAATCGCCGCGCAACGATTGAAGATTCCACCGTATCATGGGTGCATGGTTCTTTAATTGGCATTGCCGAATCAAAAGATGGTGTCCATTGGAAATACAAAGACACTGCTAATATCAATTATCGACCAGATAGTGGCTATACTTTTTGGGCACCTGAAATTATTGCCAACAAAGGCATTTACCATATGTATCTGTCGTATATTCCTGGTACGTATACGCACTGGAATCATCCTGCATATATCATTCATTTAACTAGTAAAAACTTGTTGAACTGGCAATACCAATCTACCCTTCCATTATCTTCTAATAAAGTGATTGACCCCAATGTGTTACAATTACCAGATGGAACTTGGCGGATGTGGTACAATAATGGCGCCGTAGGTAAAACAATGTATTATGCCGATAGCAAAGATTTGTATACTTGGCAAGACATAGGTAAAGACAAAACAATTGGCAGAGGAGAAGGCCCCAAAGTGTTTAAATGGAAGCAACAATACTTTATGATTGTAGATTGTTGGAAAGGAATGGACGTTTATACTTCTGGTGATTTAAGTACTTGGAAAAAACAACCCGAAAGAATTTTAGAATTACCAGGCACAGGCAACGACGACCAAGCAATGGGCGGACACTGCGACGTTGTTATAAATGGAGATAGAGCATTCATTTACTATTTTACGCATCCTGGCCGAAGAAAAGATGCACCAGCGCCCAAAAACAGTTTTAATGACAAAAGAAGCGTTATACAAGTAGCAGAATTGCACTTGAATAATGGCATCATTACTTGCAATAGAGATGAATCAATTAATTTTAAATTGAAGTGAAAAAACACTTTCCAGTAACGCAAGCAAAGTGTAAGCACGATATCCAGCCCCCCCGGACAGATATAAATTCAAATATTATTTTAAGAATAGTTCAGCCAAAACCTCTTTTGAAATAGGCTTAGAAACATATCCAGAAACACAAGTATAAGATTTTGATTTTGATACTTCATTTAGGTCTATAGAAGATGAGTACATCATCAATTTGCATTTAGAACGTACTTCAAGTGGGAATTTTTCATAATCTGCCAAAAACTCCCAACCATCTACCATTGGCATATTGGTATCTAATAATATAAAATCCGGAAAATCTTGCTTTGTATCTGCTAATTCTTTGAGTTCAACTAAAGCATTTAGTGCATATTCAAATGAAACAACTGCTAAGTTTGGTAAAGTTTCATTAATGGTAAGTTCGGTTAAGTAAATTACTATTGGATCATCATCAATTAAAAAAACCTTAGCCATATTTTGTTTAACAATTATACTGTTTATGAACTTAATAATATAAGTAAAACTAACTACTGGTAAGCTTAACTAATTCAATTACACACTAGTTTAGGTCGTTTTTTTGGTGATTTTTAAAGCATATAAACAATTGATTATCAACTTTAATAGGTGAATCACCTATATGGACTAGACTATCTCCTAACATATAATACGAATAATCAATATATTTAATGTAATGAGATTATTCCACAAAACCATCTGCCTTTTAGTAGTATTTTTTCAAGTACTATCATTTATTGGTTTTGCCCAAGATCCACAATACACCATACAAAATTCACAAATCTACAAAAGACTCCTAAAATCCAATTTTGAAGGATTTAGAATTGTAAAAAACGCCTTGTACAGCTATAATTATCTGCCAGTTACAAATCATTTTAAATCTTATGAGCAAGAGCTTCTACTAATGAATCATAGACTTTATGTTTTCTTAAATGCGTCTGGAATTATTTATGAATCTCAAGAAAATGCACAAAACCAAGACTCCCTTTACTTTAAAAGGATAGACAGTACAGAACATACTGGTTATAATATCGATTGTATTCCTTTTACCTATGAAAATAAGTTGTACAATATTGGAGGATACGGTTTCTGGAGATGTAATGGACAATTAAGAATATTTGATTATAAAATGAAGGAGTGGAATATTATTCCTTTAAACCAAGAAATACCCGTTTCAAAATATGTTAACCAACCGCTAGTTTGGCAAAACATTCCAAATAATGAAATTACTACTCTAGCGTATATGGAAGGAAATGAAGCAGTTATAACCAATAATCAATCTCCCACTCATAGAGTAGATTCTGTTATGAGTCTTAATTTAAAAACTAAATCATGGCAACTAAAAGGCGCCCTCAATCCAGAATTAGCAAAAATATTATACAACACAAAATTTCTTGCCAATTTAGATTCAGGCTTATTGGTGGATAATGTTGGTAAAATTCAATACTGGAATTTAGTATCTAACAAAGTATATAAATTAAAAAATACCTCCACCAATCAATTACTATTGATTGGTCATTTAATTACTAATTTAACTTGGAAAGAAGGCAATCAACTGATTATTGGCAATTTAGCTAATCAATCAATTATTGATTCTGTAATTATAAATCAAAAAGATTTTGAGTTAACTGAACAATTAATTTTTTTACCTCCTTCACAAAAAACGAACTATTTAATTGTATTTTTTATAGTACTTATTATTGCAGTTATCTTGGTTTTTAGAAAACTCCAATCTAAGTTTACAAAAAATAAGTTAAGTACATTAAATACAGTTTTACCAACACAAACCCCATCGGAATTAAATTCAAGTTACCCCAAACCACAACTATTTTCTATTACCGAAATAGATTTACTGCGCTTGATAATTAAAAACGTAAGAGAACACAAACGAGTAACCAATGTTGATGAAGTAAACAGGGTACTTGGCGTTGGCAATAAATCATTAGACATGCAAAAACGAAAAAGAAGCGATGTAATAAAAAATATCAATACAAGATATGCATTGGCTACCAACAGAGAAACTGTGGTTTTAATTAACAGAATGAAGAGTGAAATAGATGGCAGGTTGTATGAGTTTTATATACCAGAAGAGGAATTGAAAAATGTAACTACATACTTAGAATAAGCCTTTCCCTAAATTGATTTTTAAAGCAAAAGGTTAAAATTATTACTTACCAATTTCGCCATTAAAAATGAAGGTATTTTTTTGTTTATGTTTTATAAATATAAATCATAAACAAATTAAACAAGAATGATAAAACGGTTCTAATACACGTTTTATCATTCTTGTTTTATATTTACTATTCGAAATATATTTATTATTAAACATTCCTTTTTTGTCAATTTCTAATACAATAAATCAAATAAATTAAAAATCAATTTACAATAGAGATGTAGTTTTTTTACTACAAAAAAAAAGTACTCTTACTACAAAAAAAAATTAGTTGTTTTTTTTATTTTGTTTTTTTAAAACCAAAACTAAAAAAATGAGAAAAAAATTTCTTCTACTATCAATTGTTGCAGGATCAGCAATTGCATTGTTTTCTTTCACTGGTAAATCATTATTTAAAGAACTTGATTTAACTAATGGAACAGATTATTACATCGACCAAATGTATGTTACACCACACAGTTCAAAAACTTGGGAGTACAAAGTAGAATTAGGTCATGCAATTAAACCACACGATCATTTAACTGTTGATATGACAGATTTGAAAGGTGCGTTTGATGTGTTGATTTATGATGACCATGCTCATAAATATCATGAATATGATAATTTTAAACCATCAGATTTAGGTACAAAATGGGAATTAAAAGGTGATGAAGTTGAAAACCACCATGGAAAACCTGAATAATAAAATTAGTTATTTTACCATTTAGCTTTTCGGGTATGTATCGCAAGATTCATACCCGAATTTAGTATTATATAGTCCTGAAATTGCATGTCAAAACTATTCAGATTGTACTAAAATATTCACAATTTTTTGTAACTCATTTTGTTGGATTCAAATATTATTTTTCGTAACCAACATTTCTTAATACCTCCCACATGAAGTATTCATATTACTTATTATCAATAATTACCCTTCTATTAATTTTTTCTGAAAAAGGACTAACACAGACTAAATCGAAAGCAGAACAATTAGCAGCTGCAAAAAAAATTAATTCAAAAGGCAATACGTCGAAAAATTCAGACACAACCTGGAAATGGCTTTCCGCAGAATGGTTTACGGTTGGTGCCTCTTCAATTGCAAATAAAGATTGGGTTGAATCTTCAGATAATTCCACTGATTTTTCTTTTCAAGCTCAATGGTTCTTAAATTATCAAAATAAAACTAGAAAATTCAGATGGGACACTCAATTAGAAACTGGAATCGCTTATAATCAAAAAAATGATGATCCTGGTAAATATTCTAATGATAAAATAAATTTAACAACTAA
>Ga0304728_1000299_pt1 | contig 41736 bp, 33 predicted proteins | sample C_130625_MF_Meta_FD_190476 | JGI IMG/M metagenome (GOLD analysis project Ga0304728, IMG submission 190476) | Freshwater microbial communities from Lake Croche, Canada to study carbon cycling - C_130625_MF_MetaG (v2) (version 2) | ecosystem: Environmental > Aquatic > Freshwater > Lake | place... | reverse complement strand
TTCGCCACTACATGGGGGAGGTTTACAATAATCAGAACAATGTTGGAAAGCCCGTGCAGGCCCTCAACACTGAGGTGCTCCAATCAGTAGTTCCCGACTACATGAGCTATCTTAAACGCCAGAATGGGTCAGAGGATGCCGATGTAGATCCTACCCGCGTTGATGTCAGCTCACGGTTTGAGCGCCTCCAAACGGAGCGCCAATCAGGTCGCGGCGCTCCTCCAAATCCCCCGAATTTTCAGCTATCGCTCGAAGACGATTCGCCATCATCGGTTAGCCGCTACGAGGAGCTGAAGGCTCAGCGGGAGGCTGAGGCTAGACGCATGGAGGAGGCACAGGCCAAACTCGGCGCCCAAAACGACGACCTCGGTCGCCGCAATGCATCCGACGATATGTTCCGCACAGGCCAGCGCGAGGCCAACCAGCGCGATAGCAGCCTTCTAGCCCTCCGCGACCAGACCCGTCGCCCAGCAACGAATGATATTCTAGATGTCCCCCCGGATCCACGATACCTCTATATGGGTGAGAGTGGTATAATACCAAACGGTCCGAGGGCCATGGGTATTGCGGACGGAAACCCGACAGTTGCCCTGCCAATGACAATGCAGCCGCGCATGATTCTCCCCCAGGACAATATCCGCGCCCAGGACGATGTTATTTCGTATCGTGAGAACGAGTACAACCTTTTCATCTACAGTGCTGACCGCGACTGGGTGAATAACACCCAGGAGAATCGCTACAATTTCAGTGTGAATTTCGACCCCGCGAATAATCGCCTCGGATACGGTCTATCACCATCGACATATATCAAGTTCAAGAATATTGTTCGCATTGAGCTCGTGAAGGTCATCATGCCTACAGAGGCCTGTGATGCGCTCACAACAAAGACATCGTCGACGGCCTATAATACAGCAAAGAGTGTAAATGTCTTTGCCTATCCGTACCTACAAGTACGTATCGACGAGCTCAACACGAACGGCTTCGGAACAAACGACGGTCTCAACAATGCCTTTGGCGTTATAAGCTATGACGCCTATTGGGCCTCTGATACAACACTAAAGGGCAAGGGATACACGCGGCTTGTACCGAAGTTCCTAAAGTGCCAGAAGGTCTACTATCCTACGCCGCTCAGCACACTCCAGAAGATGACGATTCAGATTCAGAAGCCCGATGGAACACAGTTTTGTACGAACGCCGATGCGCTAGACGTGAGTGGTGTTGTGACATCGGCTCAGATTAATACAACAGGTGGCTGGAAGGGTGCGGCCGGTACTACGGTTGATGTCACAGGCGCATCATATTATGATGTGAGTGGAGAATTCCTATGGATTCAAACAAAAACATGGTTTTCGCAGTATACGTTCGCCCAGGGTGACCGTATAAATCTAAGTAATGTGGCCCTACCAACAGCCTTTAGTGGAGGGGCCCAGGCTGCTACTGATTTTGCAGCCTTCTTGACGCGCCCAACAGGTCACGTTGTTGTTGATATTGCCTACAACTATAACATCGCTACAAAAATGTATTTTAAGGACGGGACCGATACGGCCTCAGGTGGATCAAACAAGCTCGGATATAGCAATTTTGTTATTATCCGCAATTTTTTCGCGGATCCTTCGACTGGGTCGACAGCCCTCCAACCGTTTGGCGGTTCAGCAGTAACTAACTCAACATTTCTCACAGCGCTGAACGCCGCCCCAGGCCTTTCAACAGGTCGTCTTCTTAATATGAGTCACCAGATTCAGCTGATATTCCGTGTAATCACGCGCGATATGGACTCGAAAACCCACCTGAGACCCGATAATATGTAATAGACCTTGCAGAAAGCTTCGAGACATAGAGACATTTTGCACTTGAAAGAAGGTGCCAGAGGCTGTGATAAAGCCAATAATCACTATTGTATTTAATACAAATATTTGTAATAAATACAATGGCGTTGAGAGCGATAATAGTTTTGAGGAATTTACGAGAGCGGAAAATATCCGTGAGAAACCAGACAAGGGCAAAGAAGTAGTCCAAGTAATAGAGCAGGGTTTTCGGCTCACCATAGAAATGCCAGAGGGCTGAGAAGGTTGATGATGCTATTATAATATAGTTATGAGAATTCCATGGAAAGCGTATTGAAAGATAGTGCGAAATCGTGGAAAGTACAAGCATATTTGCATGTGCTACGCTGTCTAGATTAAATTTATATTACCGCGGAGTACCGCGGAGTACTTAAATTAAGTACTCCACTCTGCTGGCTAGAACGAGAAGTTAAGTACTAGACGGTACCGAACTTAAGCACAGTTCTTACCATTACTACAACCACTACACTTACTTGTATAAGTAATGTCCCACTTTGTACAGACGCCATTTTTAGAATAGTTTAAACATTTATTATTTTGATTTTTACCACAATCGTTACATTTATTACTTAGACACGCGCTATTTGACCCACAGCAACTACCCTTTACAAAACCAACACCCGTAAACCCCTCATATAAAGCGCGCCAAACAGGCATACGAATAACTTCATATACTAGGGCAAAAATAAGGCTGTGAACGATTGCAATGGTGAGTTTTGAGCTGCTCTTGGGAATACTGAAAAGAATACCGGGTGTAAGACTTACAAAAAGCGCAATAATAAAAATACCGAACATGATATGCATTCTAATTAAGACAGGTAGAATAACGACCAAACCAAGTTCCCTGCTCTGATATTGGCGGATCCGCCCAGAGGGCCTTGCCTTGGTGAAAAGCAATTTGGAAGTTCAGCTCCCAGTCGAGACATTCGCGAAAGGGAAGAAAGGTCGTCGCCAGCTTCTTCAGGAATTTCCCACTAAAGAGCATCGAATCGGTACAACGAAAGACCCATTGATGCACTGCGTTATATATTTTTTGCTCTCCATAGTATGTCGACTCGGCTCCTGGAGGGCGCGAATCAACACCCTCGCCAAGACTCACATAGTCCCAATCCGTCCCAGAGAGGTCGGTCAGGATTTTATTGAGACGCGGCACGAAGTCGCGACGTAAATAGGAATCGGATTCAAAAAAAAGGGCTGCGCTACAATCCGCATCTACCGCATGCCGCACGGCCGAATAAAAGTTAATATTAAGAGATATTTCACCCTTTGATAGGCAGGCAGACTTAAAAGAAAATGGGGGAATATTCCCTCGATTCAAATAAGGGTCATAGACCTTAAAAATAATAGCCTCGTCGAGTGTATCAGCCCAGGTGGGTGCAATAAATCGCAGCGATTCCTTCGGAATTCCACGAATAATCATGTGCGGTATAATTCTCCTGAATCGCGCCCCTTCCTTTTCTGGATGACAGAGTACATAGACAGGGATATTAGGCCACGTCTCCATTTAGATAAACTTACGCACTATTTTTTAGACCACAAAATAGGTGGTGCGGGGTTTCCATTTTTTATTCCAGTTGTGGCTAGAAGGCGCTCGAGCTTCACGTCATCCTTATCATACATTTCAAATCCTGTAGTCGTCTGTTTCATTCTATAGGTTACATCCTTGAGCTTCTTGAAAATTACAGGTACAGAGGCTGGGGCGGCTTCCTTGAATTTCGAGGCTGACTCGCGAATATCGACCTCGAGGTCTGGGTGATACATAAAATCGCCGACCTTTCCTTCTAGAGGAAGACACTTGAAAGACCCGTCGCTGTTTTGTAGTATATTCAGTTCGCAATCGACCGCCGCCGATTTCATCACGGACTCCAGGGCATTTAGAATTCCCTTCTTTCGCTCAGCGATTAAATAGAGACGCTCGTCGGTCGTCACAACGTATTCAGTGGCCGTTGGTGGGATAGGGAGTTTTAGAGCAATGGCCTCCTTCTTTTCAACACGATCGGCCATGCGGATTGTCTCATCAATCCGCGCATCACCCACCTTGAGTGTCTGAGCCTCCGTTGAGAAACATGTGAGATAGGTATAAATACTCACATTCCGTTGGTCCTCTGGGAGCTCCAAGTGCGAGCCAATACGAATAGCGCGACCCTTCACCTGCCTGAGACGCACATCGTTCCAATAGGGCTCCATGATATGAACGGCACGCACATTCTTGAGAGAGAGACCCTCGGCGCCAGCAGATGTAATACAGAAGACGCGGCAGATTTCACCGAGATGATTATTCGTGTAGGCCGCGCCCTCTAGGACGGACTTGATTCTTGAGGGGAGTTCATCGAATTTTGCATTGAAAATATCGAGAGCGAGACGACGAATGTCCTCTTCCTCTCCACCTGAAAAGGTGATATACCGCGGCTGGACGCCTGGACCCTTCTTGAAAGATGCCTCGGTTAGAGATGAGAAGGCGAATCCCTCAGGAGTCTTTATAATTTCAATAGGTGCATAGCCATTCACGTCCATACAGAGACGGAAGATGCCGATTCCCTCCATGTCTAGGAACTGCGAATACACTAGACTGCTACCCGCAGCCTCGCCGATACGCTTTAACATCTCGGCAAACTTGGGAGAATAGACCTTGAGACCCTCGGCATTGTCAAGGCGGAGATTGTCACGGGCGAGAGTGACTAGGCACTCTTTTGCACGCAAGGTACTCGCCTTGTAGTCCTCCCCTGGCTTCTGACCGGCCTTGCAGTCGGCGAGGGCTATGGCAACCTTTGGTACGGCTATTAGAGGTTTGGCTGCGACGGGCTTTCGGGCAGGAGTTGTATCAATAGCTAGAGTGGCAGTAGGCTTCTTTACTACAAACTTCTTTGGCTGAGGCAACTCTTCCTCCACCTCATCGTCAATGTAGTCTTTGCGACCCATCTTGAGCTGGGCGGCCTTGGTAGGAGCAAAGAAACGCGAGATAACATTATCTGGGGCAGTTGTCGTAGGTTCATCTTCATCCTCGTTTTCCTTACCACCGCCACTTTGTTCCTTTTCGACAGGGGCTGGGGCGGCAGCAGCGACAGGCTCGCCAAGCTCCAGAATACCCTCATCTGCAGCGACAGCCGCCTCAACAGCCTCTGCATGCGCAGCCTCCTCCTCAGCCGCCTCCTCAGCATCCGCCTCATCCTCCTTCTCCATCCTATCGAGCTCAGGAAATTCCTCAGCGAATCCCTCGCGCTCTGGAGCGCCATCAACGATATCGCCCCCAGCGTCACCGGCCCCCGCCTCAGCCATCTGCTCCTTCCGCGTCTTCGGCCGAGGTCTTAGAACCTTCGGGGGAAATGTAAAGTTACACGCCTGGCGCGATGTCATTTTGTAGTTACTAGTCTTCGCCCCAGTACCCACCTCATAGACCTCGGCCCAAACAGCACTCATGGCCCCATCAGACTTCTTTTTCTTCTTCTCAGACGATATCTCAGACTCTCGCGCCTCAACGTACATACGCTGACTGTAGAGGCTCATAGGAACACGCACGACCTCGTCCACTTTTACAGAAGGCATCAGGTCTGTGCGTGAACCCTTATAGTATGAAACAAGACCTGTCAAGCGTTTTACCAGAACAATCTTGTTTTTGATTTCGCTCCCGCTGATAAAGTTATCGCGGAATTGCTCTCCAAAGGGTGGTAGAAGCTCGTGCGCCTTTTTGACAAGCCCGCTGACCTTGAATCCACCATCTTCAATTGTTTTCTGAATACTCTGTACGATATCATCGATGGTTGGGATACCCTCCTCCTCGGGAATTCGCTGAACGCCGATTTCTTGCGAAATCTTACGAACACCATAGGGTAGGAGCGAGCATAAAAGTTTTGTTCCACCACCAGCCGGATCCGCAGTAGCCCTTATAAAATCTACATAGGGATGTTTCTCCATGGCTGCTGTAATTTCTTTCTGGACGCTCGCACCCACGGATCCAATTGTGAATTCTAGGGTGGGAATATATCCATGGAGAACATTCATGAGAATTCCGAGCTCCTCTGGAAAGTTTATGAGAGGCGTACCACTCAGGCCAATTATTTTAGAATTCTGCGCTGACATGAGAAGGCGGTAGAAGAGATAACCGCGGGCATATGTTTTTGAACCAGAGCAGAGAGTCGGGTTCCATTTATCGAGCGTAACCTCCTCGTTAGGTATCAGGCGGCGGAGACCCTTTATCCGGATTAGGTAGGGGTCAATTGTACCCTGCATAAGACGCACTAAGTTGTGAATTTCGTCAACTATGATAACTGCATCGTCGAAGAAGTTGAGGGGCTTCTTACAAGCAATCGCCTGTAGCTTCTTGGCCGATATACCGTTGTAGTTAATAAAACGAATACGGCCCTTGGGGTTCTTCTCCTCGTCCCAGACGAGGACCGATAGAATCTGCTTGCGAATCTCGGTCTGTTGCGTGGCCTCGAGCGAGGAATAGTTCGACTCGTCAGCACCCTTTCTAAAGTCAGGAACCCATACGGAAGTCGCCGTTCTCAAATATGATTCCGTTAGACCGAGAACCGATATCGCAAAAAGGCGTGCAGTGGGGTCACTCATGTCGAGCTCCTCCCAGTAGTTCTGTAGGCGGAAGTGGCGGAAGCCACACAAGCTCACTTCTTTTAGGAAATTCTTACGAAGCGAGAAGGGTGTCATGACAATAATTTTCTTGTTAGCCGTGGAAAAGAGTGCCTCGGATGTCGCAATTGCAGTGCAGGTCTTTCCTGAGCCGAGTCCGTGGTAGGTAAGTATGCCACGATAAGGACTCGACTGGCGCATGTACTCACGTATGAATTTCTGATAAGGGTACTTGTCGCCGGCCTCGGTTGGTGCAGCCCCCTCAGTTGGCTCGAGCATGAAGGCGTTAAAATTTTCCTTTATGAAAGCTGAAAATCCACGGCGAGTTTCTGGAACATAGGCCTCTGGGCCGCCAGGATTATCATACGGGTTTTTCTTTTCTTCTTCGCGAATGAGTTTCGCCATTTCCTCGAGATCAGGGTCGTCGAATCTTTCTACCGGCTTCTTGATTACGAATTTTTTGGGGGCTGGGATGCCGCTTGGCATCGTTGTTGTAGGAGAGGTGGTTGTTACAGCTAGAGCGGGAGCTGGAGCTACCGCGGCCGTTGGCGCCACAATCTTAGGAACTTTAATCGGTTTTACAACCCTTTCAACTGGATTTGGCCGAGACAGGAGGCCGCGTACAACAGTTGTGACAGGACCAGGCTTCATATCTGTTTCGATTGCACCACGTAGAATATCGGGAGCCTTTTCTACTTTTAATTTCAACCCTTTAAATTTAAAGGCCCCTTCAGACATCTATTATGATAGGTGATAAAGTTAGCGCGATTCTAACACGAGTAGTGCCTTTCTACTAGCCTCCTGCTCGGCTTCCTTCTTATTCCTCGCCGACGAGGCCGCCACAACCTTTCCGTCGACATCCAGAACACCCATTGTAAAAACTCTGTCGTGCGAGGGTCCTTCTTCCTTGATAACCTTATAGCGTGGGGGCTGATGATAAGCTGCCTGGAACCATCTGAGAAGCTGGTCCTTGTAGTTTGTGTTTTTCGTGATAAGCTCAACAAAATAGATATGGCGCTCGAGAACATTAATCACAAATGTCTGGACGGCCTCGAAGCCTGCACCACCCTTACCAAATGAATAATAAAGGGCCCCTAGCCAGGCCTCAAACATACTTCCGAGAAGACGAAGATTTTTACGGCCGTCGCATACTTCCTCAACATGACGGCTAATAACAAGCCACGGACCCATTCCAATTGTCTTTGCGAGTTCTCCTAGACGGTCGTTATTTACGATTTCGGTGCGAAGATTTGTCATGAACCCCTCGCCTTGCCCTGAGAACCGCTCCTTGAGATAGGTACCGACGACACCGCTGAGAATACCATCGCCGGCATACTCGAGCTCCTCGTTATCATCTGCTTGTAGCGGAAGACAGCCCTCTGGGATTTCAGCAAGAACCATGGGTTCTTCCTGTTTGGCCCATACCTCAGACTTATCCACATAACTCGTGTGGACACATGCCTGTCGGAAAAGGGAAATATTATCAAGGCGCTTAGTCACGCCATATTCATTCAAGATCCGATAGATTTCCTTCGATGGGATAATCTTATTCTTGTTGTTCCACGGATTACAAATCTTTGGAACAGACATTTATCTATATATAGATAGTCTTAAGTCTTTAGACTTGACCGCTCTGCGCTGGTCTAACCGGATATAGTTTCCCTTATAAGTGTAGAGTGGATGGGTGATAACCCAGATGTGGGCCTACATCTTACAGATGCAGAAGGTAACCTATTATTTCCAAATGATCCTGCCAAGAGAGCAGAAGAGATTCAAAGACGTAAGAATCCTCCAACTGTAGTGGAAGCTGTAAGAGGTCCAGTAAGCAATCCACAAGCAAAAAGCATTAGAAAAGCATTCCGTCAGAATTTGGCATTACAGGCCAGAAAACTCCCAGAGAATATTGTCGTTATTAATGAGCGGGTTCAGCTCAAAGAAGATAATTTCATACCAGTTGAAGGGGGTAACATTGGATTTTCTGCCGAGTATTTCCCAAATAATATAAAAACCCCTACTGAAATTCTTAAAGCAAAAGTTGCATTTGCAAAGGTATTTAAACCTGGTGTACTCGACTTGGAAAACCCCCAGCCGCCATGTGATTCAGACGAATACGGAATTCTTCGCGAAGGCCTACATAATCGTCTTAACCGGATTCGAAGTCAACTACGTATTTATAAGTTAAATGAGGGTGAAAGCGTTCATGTTCGCGGCCTTCAAGAGCAGGCTGCAAGAATTAAGAAGTTATTGGATGACATTGAAGATAAACCGTGTAATGATTTGTATGACGCAAATGAGAATGAGTCGTCGTTTGGTACTGATAAAATATCGGGTATTGATAATGATAAAATGCATGTTTTAATCCGCAATTTCGCCTTTTTAGTTCTACAGGCTCTTAACCCAATTGAAGGTTTCGAAAATGTGATGAATATTGACCCTGTTGATTTTATAAATGTTCTAGATAATCCGAATCTAACCCCAGATATTATGAAAAACTTTTTACAAGAATACCAGACACGTGATTATCAAATACCGAGTCTAATTGCAGCAATTCTAGCCGATACTAATACACAACGAACTATGCTTGGGATTATGCTCGAGCAGGAGAAGAAGAAAATACTAGAGCGAGTTATAGAATTTGTTACAGAGAAAACAACGGGGTTTTCTGAATTCCAGAAAAATCTAGGGGGCGAAGCTGGAGACCAAATTATAAAGATTATCCAGTGGATTATTGATAAACTTACAGCATCTGCTGCTGAATTATCTCTAAGAAATGGAGAAATAACTGATTTAAAAACCCAAATTACGCAGCTTACTATGAGAATAACCAATTTAGAGAGTGCAATTAAAGAGGCTGAGGCGAATGGAGCTCCAGCTGGAGCAAGCTCTGGAGCTCCAGCTGGAGCGAGCTCTGGAGCAAACCCTGAGCCAATGACGGATGTGTCTGGTTTTGCAATTAGTAGGTTAGAAAAACAGTTAATAATGCTTCAACGGGAACTCGATGAGTGCAGAGCTGCGCGTCAAGAATTGGAGGGGCGCCTTGTAAAAAATAATGATGGAGTTGCAGTGACACAAGGAGAGTATGATAGCTTAGTTCAAGCACTTGATAAGGCAACGTTCGATCTTGGCAAGTCTGTCACTGAAAATGGAAGACTAGAGGGTGAAATCAAGAAAATTACAGCAGAAAAGGCAGGAGTTGATGCAGAGCTTGCTGCTTTAAAAGAAAAGACCCCAGAGTCAGAGCAAAAAAGTGCAAGATTAATCGGTCGTATTCAAGAACTCGCTCAAAAGTCTAAAGATTATGATAAAAATCTTGCAGAGCTTAATAAGTTGCGAGGTGAGGTTGGCGGATTAAATACTAAATTACAGGCATCTGAAGCCAGCAAGAGAGCTTTAGAAGCTCAGATAAGCGGATTAAAAGAGTCAATTACAGGGCTTCAAAGGGATAGGGAGAAATTAACCAGAGCCCTAGCTGGTGCACGTAGTGGTCACCAATCACGGGGTGCTGAAGAGGCTGCAAAAATCGCCGGGTATGAAGCAGAAATTGCCTCTAAGAACGCAGAAATTGCTAGAAACCAAGCAGAGCTTGATAGAATTTCTGAAGAGCACGGTAATTACAGAGGGCAGTTAGCAGCGGCAGATGCAGCTGCCGCTGCCGCAAGAGGTGCGGCTGGTGCCTCTGCAGCAACCAACACTGCCCGCCAAAGACTTCTCGATATTGCTAAAAGAATTGTAGCTGGAACTATAACTACAAGTGAAATCGATGGAGATACCGATATTGGTGACGATGACAAAGCCACATTCAAAGCTCTTCTAGCTAAATTTAGCGAACAAGGTACAAATAACTCTATTGATTTTTGCTACTTGAATTACTTCGTCGGATTTTTTATGCGTGAATTGAAATTTACGGGTGCTACAAGAGCAGCTATTGAAGAGCGTGTGAATACCGTAAGGGATACTATGGGAAAACTACAGGATATTTTCACAACTCTTCAATCTGAAACAGGGGCTCCATTAGATGATTTTTTTAGAGGGGTACCTGATGTCGATGTGGCTATTTACCAGAGAAAGTTTCCTGACTTTTACGAGAAAGTAAACAGTATCAAATATACAGTTTCTGGTTCATCAAATCCACTTACGCCAATGGCGACAATTGGGAATAGCTCGAGCATTTCGCATTTGACGCTTTTCACATACTTTCTGTTTTTCGCGAGAAAGTATTTAATAGATAATAAGGAGGCATTTGGAACAAAGTGTCCCATAAGTGAATTTGTTACTAATGGACCTAGCGAGCCAGCAGCTGCAAGGCCTTCAGTGCCTATAACAGTTGCTGAGACAGTGGCTCCTTCATCCTTCCTCCAACCCATTTTATCCTCTGGAGGCCCTGCAGAGCAAGTAAAGGTTGTTACAACCATTGAGAATTCTCACGCGAAAACGATGATGAAAATTCTTTCTATATTATTTCATGGAGGCAGTGGCAACTCTTTTAGAGTGCCAACCAGTGTTGTAAATGATCCTGACGTATCTGCTAAAAACCTTAATTTAATTAAGTTTCCAATAATGAAATTTATAAAAGCTAACACAAGTATTAACGGGCAATTCTTTCAAAAGACATTGATAGAAAGTGATTATAATTATACCGATTTAACCGATGAAGATATTGAAATGAATAAGTCACGTTTTGCTAAAATATTTAATAATGTATATACAAACTATAGTATAACACATCCCGTCGAGCAAACCAATAAATTTATAAAGAATATTTTACTACAGTTCTTTAAAGCATATACAAAACAATATATGGTTTTTGATAATATTAACACAAGTCTAGAAGAAAAAGCAAAAGTATTCATAGAATTTTTTACAAATTACATAGGTATGGCACCAATTACAATTATTAAAAAAGAAGCTGGTAAAATAACATCAAAAATAACTTCAACTATTTATGAATTAACAGGCCTCGATAACGACCAGATGATTGCATATACCATAGCTCCATAAAACCCTATATAACAACAGATGGCGAACGAACCTGACATCGCTCTGAAGGCCAAATACTCCTTTTATTCAACTCTCATTTTCTTCCTTATTGCAAACCCAGAGACTTTTAAGATGACACAAAAAGTAATAGGATGGTTAATACCTATTGCTGATAGTGGCGGATGTCCTACTGCTCTCGGCTTCTTTATTCACACGGCCTTGTTCTTTTTTGTACTCTGGGGAGCCATGCTGTTTCCTAAGGATTCCTGATACTGTGTTGCTTCCGCAACAAGAAACGCATCGGCATCTGTGAGGCCCTTAGCCCGCTCCCGAACAATAATACTTGCTACCGCCTGGCGATCACCAAATCCCCAGGCAGTATCAACATACGCCGGCATATTTACAGTGTGCCACTTACCCCCTCTGAAGACGAGCATTTCTAGAGTAAGATGGTTGAAGACTCTTAGACCTAAATCCCAAACTCTTACAACCATATAGAATCCCCCATGTTTAACTCCTTCTTTTCTCGCATGCTCCTCGCCCTCAGCAGTACGATGTTCTCCGCCACAGTCAAGGACTGCTCCGCCGGCACGTCGCTCTTTACTCTCAACAGCGCCTCAGTCGTCCCCGATTTTCCCAAGGCCGGTGACAATGTCTATATCACACTCTTTTACACGGTCCCTGATGGCGTTAGAGTGACGAGCGGGACGTCAGAGTACTCGGCCACATATAATTACCTGCCGCTCACCAAGACTGTCGAGCCACTCTGCTCCAATGTACCATGCCCTCTCGGCTCAGGCCAGTACACCAACCAGACGGAGACTGTCTGGCCCTCAGGCATCTCCGGTACATTAAGCACGCAGATGAAGTGGGTCAACGTCGATAATAATGTGCTACTCTGTCTCGGTGTCACGTGGAAGACGCTCAGTAATAAGACGGACCTTTGGAAGCATAAGCTTTCTAGTCGCATACCGTGGAGTACTTAAATTAAGTACTCCACTCTGCTGGCTAGAACGAGAAGTTAAGTACTCCCCATGATACAAAGCCACGGAGTGGCTTTGGTTATGGGGAGTACTTAACTTCAGTACTAGACGGTACACCATTGAGTGCGTGCCTTTGGCTTACCGTTATTTTATACACTAATCTGTAGAGAGAATGCAGTTCAATTGGAAAATCGGTCTCCTAGCGGCAGTGGTTATCGGAATACTTGCCTACCTTTATATCAAGCGCTCGAGCCTTATCCAGGGTTTTAAGAACGCCGGCCCAGGAGAGTACACCTTTACGATGTACTACGCTGACTGGTGTGGGCACTGTAAGACCGCCAAGCCGGCCTTCGAGAAGCTTGCGAGTTCAGGCCCGGTTGTGGTGAACGGTAAGAAGTGCAATCTACAGCTAGTAAGCCCCGAGAAGGAGCCAGAGAAGGCCAAGGATAAGCCTATCCGTGGCTTCCCTACGTTCCTCTTCGAGTCGCCTGACGGCCAGGTTGTCGAGTACAAGGGTGAGCGCAACACAGAGGCCTATCTCAAGTTCATCAACGAGACGCTTGGCGGTGATGAGGCATTCTCTGATGCCGCTGAGCCGGCTGAGCCTGCCCCTGAGGGGTCGGCGGAGTAAGCATATAAACTTTTCCTGTCCCTGTAAAAATGAAAAGAAAATACGAAGAATTTCAACCCCCTACAAAAAGGAGGGCCCCGCACGGATTTTTCACGGATCCCCGCCCCACAAAAATCCCTAGAAAAAATCCAATTATCGGGTTTATTGCAGCGATTAGAGGGTATCTCGCTCGTAAGTTATATCGGTTTAAGGTTTATCACTTTTACCAGTGATTTGCGAAGACCCCTGACAAAACATAATTTAATCTTTAAAATAAGGATTAAATGATGATTTTTTAATAAACGAGATTAGTTGCGCTTGCGCTTCGAGGCCTCAACCATCGCATCGCCAAGCGTCGCATTCTTGCTCTTCTTCTTGAGCTCAGCGTATACCTTCTTGACAAGGAGATTCCAGGGGGACGCCTTGCGTGTAGACTTCTTCGCGCTCTTATTCTTGCGAGTAGCCATTATATATTTAGGGGATAGAATATCTTCTGGCCGGTGCCTTCCCCGAAACCTTCCCAAGATAATTACGCGCCGCCACGCGGCCACACTCTATCAATGCCGATTTATCATCGGGCTCGGCTGCAAAGTTCAGTGAAGGAAACCCCTTACAGTCTATTTTAATGATTTGATGCCCCCAGTCCCTGTAAAGCCCGACATTCTGATGGAAATATACTGAATAATAGAGTCTGAGGAGGTATGCTTCAAGCGAAGTCGCATCCTCCGCGATATCCTTTAAAGAAAAGGCTATACCCAGCGTTTCTGTACGCTCGTCAAGACTTAGATGATGGAACGGGAAATGCGCGATAAGCCCCCCATCAACGTAAATCTCATTGCCGTCTTTCATCGGGGTGAAGTAAATAGGAATCGTCATCGAAGCACGCACGGCCCATTTCACCTCCACTCGGGGAGTTTGCTTTACACTAAATTCCTGTATTTCATATGTTCGTATTTTCACAGCATAGACTCTCAAACGCGGGGCGTCTGGTAGGGCTGCCGTCAGCTCTTCGAAGGTCATAGTCGGCGCGAACCCCTTTGCCTTTAAAAGGACTACGAGCAGCTTCTCGGTATTAACGCCGTCATCAAACCCATATGTTTCCATACATCTGAATATATTATCCGGTTCGATATGTTGTGTGAGAGAGAAATCGAGCGCAATACAAAGTGTATGAATCTCTGGGAGCGTGTAACCAATACAGAGCGCAAAAGATATGAGTGCCCCCGCAGAGGTACCGACATACTCTTTCACATGCCGCAAGAGACCGCTCTCTTTCAGAACTTCAAGTGCTCCTATATGTGCTATACCCTTCATCCCCCCTCCACTGAGGGCTATTCGTTTGGGGGGGAGCATCGTTACTAGTCTTTATAAGTTAGGCCTTAGTCCCCTTATTTCCCAGTAAAATAAGTCCAAGACTGATTAATCCCATGCCGAGATATTCAGTAGTACTAGCCTTTTCACCTAGAGCGAATACTGCAACTAGATTTGTTGCAATATTGGACCAGCCGTCCCAGGCTGAATTACTCCAGGCTAGACCCATTGTACGAATTGATTGAATAAAAAAGAGCAAGGTTACTCCATATGAGAAATACCCGATAGCAAGGCTCGATAGGATACCCTTCGTAGCATATAGGGCCAAATGGTAATCGCCCAGGGCTTCAATTGTAACTATTGCTCCTATGAATGCGAATGGTATCCAAGACATACTAATTATTCGTGATTAAAATACATAGCGTTTACTAACTACATATAGGAATGACGGATCAACCACCCAAGCTCGAAATGAAACAGCTCTTTGAAAAACGGGCACAAAGAGATAAATCAAAACTAAAGGCATACAATCAAATCCTGAATCAAATTCATAATCGTATTTACACAACCTCGCAGCTTGCAGGAAATTCGAATTCTCTTGTCTACACGGTGCCTCCCTTTATCCTCGGGCTCCCATCAATAGACCTTGAAGACTGTATCGTCTATATCGTTCATATGCTACGGCAGGGGGGCTTCGAAGTGAAGTTCACATATCCGAATCTCCTCTATATTTCGTGGAAACACTATGAATCTGAATACAATAAGCAACACAATCCTATAGTAAAGGCAATGGCTCCTACGCAAAACACAAGCAATAAGGGCGTCGGCGGAAAGCGTGGACTCGATACTCGCCCCGGACTGGATCCCATGATTTCCCAGAGCATTCACACTGCACCGCCACGCTCCGCCACAGAATATCGCCCCCCTGACGCCTTCCTACAGAATCTGTCGCGGCCGCTGGCCCCGCCGCCGCCTGCGCCGTCTGTTGTACCTCGCGCTGCTCCCACCAATGATATTCTGGCGGACCTTTGGAAATTCACTTAACAGGTTGTGAAATATGCTAAGGCATTTCACTTAAGGGTTTGCCTCGTAAATACTTCAAATGGACTGTAACATCTGTAATGAAGTTAAAGATGCCGCCACTCCCAAAACTGAGCTTCTCTGCGGTCACCACTTTCACACCGAGTGCCTCTTACGGCGATCTCAGGGAGTAGGAACTATCGGCGGATTAAGGTGCGCCACATGTAACACGTATCTTATTCCAGATGAAATGCATATGGAATTTGAAAATGTCGATAATACAAATACTGTTGGTAGCGATATTGTTAAACTAATGTGGCATGAAAATGAGGACTTTAAAAAGTTTTTAAAAGAGTCAATGACAAAGTTTAAAAATCACAAGAGGACTTCCACAATTGTAAAGAAAAAGGCAAACGAACTGCTGAAAGACCAGGAGCTTCTAGAGTATCGGCAAATACTAAAGGGGAGGCTTGATGATTTACAAAAAGAACTTATTGAAAGCCCAGAATATAAAGAGGCTATACGAAATCAAAGAATAACTGCTGCTGTCAGTACAACTCTAAATAGAGTATGGGGGGTTACTGGGTGGGATTTAAGAGCTGCCCTACAAAATGAGCCAGAGGTTCAAGCACTTGTAGTGGGGCGCCGCTGGCATTATAAATTGCAAAGGACTATGAATAAATTCAAATATTACAGAATTAGATAGTTGTCCGATGTTACTAAACACGAATGAATCACTTTTTCTCGGCTCCGAAGTGATTTTATCGCTTTACCCAATCTTAGTAAAACTCGTCCCCGTGAATCTCTTCACACAGATTTTTTCGCGTATGGTGACCTTTAGTGGGGGCGCGGCGGCCATGGCAACACCCGCCGATTTCGTATCGGTCTTTGGTACCCCTGCAGCAGCGGCACGGACTCTCATGCTCGGCGCGATAACACTTCTCCACGTTTATGTCTCGTACCTCGCCTTCTCCAGTCTCTCAGCAGGCGTGGCTATGTCACTCTTTTACACATACCCTATCTGGAATCTCATAGGCGCCAAGTATCTTTTTGGTGAGGAGATCCACGGAGAGAGTTTCAAATACGTCGGTCTAGGAATAATAGGAACTTTCTTGCTTTCCACGCAGGGTATCCATGACGATATTAAGGGTTTCACTGGGAACAGTGCATCGGCAGTTATAGGATGTCTAGCGGCCCTGGGAGCGGCTCTCACCGAATCCATAATGTATTTCGCCGTGAAAACGAATGAAAAGAATAATCCATGGAGTTCAACCCTGGAGCTTTATGGGGGCGCTCTAGCGCTTATGCTGCCCGCTGTTTTGCTCGGTCTCATTCCTATCACGTATTCTTGGGCGACCTGGCTTCCTATCGTCGGTTTCAACTTCTTCGTAGGACTGCTCGGCTATGCTCTCCGTTTTTACACTATACCAAAAGTAAAAACTGAAATCTTCGGTCTGCTGAGCTTTTTAGGGGTGATATCATCCTTTGTATTCGGCTATTTATTTGTCAAAGAGAGGCCGAGCTGGATGACGGTAGTCGGCGCGGCGCTGATTATTTACGCGAGCTCGTATATTGAGAGACTGAAGCCGGCGAATTAACTTAGCACAGGTGCAAGAGCTGTAAGGAGATCTGGTGTTAATTGTGCGATTACTTTATTATAAAGTTCTCCTAAAGATTTTTGTACATCTGGTCTCATAATTGTTCGGTATTGTGATTGGAATGCCTGTAATAGCTGTAAGAGACCAGGCTCTTTCATTAAATCGACTGATATTGTTGCAAAGACTTCGGTAAGAGCGGTTGAGGCTGTATTAGAGGCTTTGACATTTGCTATTGCGGTTTGTATATTCGCCTTAAGCTGAGGACTACTTATCAAACGTGTAGCGTTGGTTAGAGCCTTTAGTAGTCCTGCATTCATAGTGGGATTACCGGCTAGATTTGTAGCGATATCAGTCGCTATACTATTTACAGTATCTATGGTGAGACCTGGACCTGCTACTAGGGCTGCTGTCGTGGTAGCGGCGGTTGTTGTTGGCGCGGCAGGACCTGTTAGACCGCCTGATGATGCTGCGCCAACTAACGCATCAAGCTGAGCTAGAGTTATTTTAGTAGATGGGGTCGTAGTTTGACACAATGTCCAATAATTACTCATATTGTTAAAATTAAAATTTGGTATAGTTGGAATACTATATCTATGATAATTTGATATCGATGTAGAAGAAAGAGCAGCAATAGGTAGGGTTGCAATATCAGTAAAATTTTCAGGAGGTGGTGGGCCTGAGGGATTTGCCATCGCCTCAGCTTGAAGTATTTTCAGAGCTTTATTAAAATCATCGCATGTTGTATTTAGTGATGTTAATGGTGTAATAACTAGAGTCGGACCATCAACTACATGAAAAACTACAAATATATTATATGGTCCAATCATTCTATCAAGTTTAAAATAATCACCTGTACTGGCTGTGTAATTGCTTAAACTTGAGAAGTTACTTACATCGCGTATAAATTTAAATGGAGGACATGCTGTGACGGTTGTCGTGGCGGCTGCCGTCGTTGTGGCTGCTGCAGTTGTTGTGGCTGCTGCGCTCATTTCTACGAGGCGCCCACTAGTGGTCGTTGGCCCAACAGCTCCTGTGAGACCTGCGGCAATACCCGCCATTGCAGCAGCCCGGGCTTGTAGCTGAGTAAGTAGAGCAGTCGCAACCTTAAGATTCATCTGCGCGGTCTGTAAAGCGGTAGCTGTCGCTGGAGAATTATCCCCTGTAGCAATTTGGTTTTGAATATCATCTACTATGACTCCAGCAGCATTAACAGCGTTCTGGGCTTCAGTCACTGTAATGACTGCACCGCCCACCTGACCCTTACCCTTCACACGACCACCAGCCTGAGTTAGCCACTTTGGAGGTGAAATTAACCACGGAGGATTTGTTTGTGTCGTAGCGCCACCAGCCTGAGTTAGCCACTTTGGAGGTGGAATTAACCACGGAGGATTTGTTTGTGTCGTAGCGCCACCCTTCTGCTTTTTCTTGCTTTTTCGTAGGTGACGCTTAGAACTGCGTGTTGTCCTCGCCATTACTAAGAATGGAGGAGATTATATAAGCGTTTCGCAACCACTGGACCAATTCGCCGTTTCTCCGTAACCATCGTGGCCGCCATCTCAGCCTCGGAGGCTTTCATAACGCCCTCTAGGTTCACAAAGGCCGTTACCAGGGCCGAGGCAATCTGTGCCGATACACCAGGGCATTGTTGTAAGACAAGCCCGACAAAGGCTTTCGGATCTTCCCTATTTGCACGTTTTGACACCGTCACCGTGTGCGAATATTCCTTCTGGGCCCCGTCCTGCGATAAAAAAGTCGTCGGGTCCTTTTGCCACTGCTCCAAAAGAATTCTGCAGAGACTTGCGGTCGAATCAATGGAATCCGTTTGAATCACCGCCACTCCATAGCGGAGCTGGAGGCGATTCAGGAATTTGCGGAGGACATCCTCTGTGAATTTTCCGTGGATGCGGTCGAGGTTCCCTTCGATAATATAAAGAGGACGCGAATTGGTTTGCTGACAATAGGTGAGAAGTCGCGCCTTCTGCTCTCGGTAGCGCCCGTCCAGAATAGAGGCTTCCAGATCGGCCACGGTCTTTCGCTCAGCCACAATACCGCCAGGGCCGACTTCCTCTCCACTGAGTCCAATCCAGATATCTCCAACAGGTAAATTCCGTGTGGAGATAGCTAGCTTAGGGATAAGATCGCGTTCGCGGGTGTCACAGAGCCATTGCATTATATAGAGGTTTGTGGAAGATGTTTAAACTAACAGGTTCCTCAAACTCAAACCTACTTGCAATTCTGAGTTTTTTGCCGCGCTTTTTTCAAAAAAGCGCAGCGTCATCCTCCTCCTGCCCCCGCGGCCCACTAGGCTGGGGAGGGGCCGGCGGATGAACATCAGAGTATAGTTGGGGGCAGATTGCGGCTGAGTGGCCGGCTTCTTTACAGAGAGCGCAAGGGGCGCAGGGGAACATTTAGTACTAATATATGATATTAACAGGCCTTTTAGTGCTTTTGGGCTCTTTTACTAAAAGAGCAAAGGGTCCAAAAACTCAGAATTCCGAGTAACTTTGAGTTTTTTTGGGGTCTTTTTTCCAAAAAAAGACCGCTTTTTTTCAAAAAAAGCTCCTTATGACCACTCCGTCCGCGGCTCACTAGGCGCGAACATCCGCTCAAGACCAGGCGTCCAGCTCGTGTAGTCCCACGGGTTCTTCTTCCCAGCCTTATCATAAAAGTTGTCCTTCGTCGACGTCATCATGTCATTCACTGCATACGGAACCTGTATATTTCCCTCACCCGCGGAGGCATTCGAGGTCGTCGTCGCCGCCGCCTCGTCCTCGTAAACAATCTTCTCACCCTTCTTCCGCGTCCCCACGATTTCATAGACATTCGACCCCTCCTTGTGCTTCACCTGTGGTATAAGCCCCTTCGCATCATAAAGCTCTTTTATGAGTTTAGCAGCGTCGCGTGGGTCATATGTCGTCGCGCTCGGTGGAAAAGTCGGCTTATATGTCTGTAGTATCTTTCGCTCGTCCTTCTCCACGGCCGACATGTCAGGTGGCGACATGTTATCACCACTGACATTCTCGTAAGGTTTAGCATCATCCGGGACGTCGGGCTTCGCATTTTCAAAGGATTCGCGTAGACCCGCCTGGAATTTAGAGGACGAAGGAGGGTACCCGGTCCAGTGCATCGGATACTGCGACATAAGCTGGTCTCGCATCTTCTTCTCAAGCGGCTTGTCAGACTCGTTTGAATAAATATAGTTCATTTCATAATCACCTAGGTCATTAATACGCCCATTGTCATAGGGCGTGTCAGTGGGTGTCAGAGTAACCGTTGCAGATGATGTGACAACAGTAGGCGATTCATCTGTAATACCAGAACCTAAGTCCCCCACCTGAACTCCTGTGGTCGGTTTCGGATCCGGCTTCCCCCAGTGGTCCTTAACTTGAAAATCCTCCTGTAAATACTTACGCTGACTCACATAAACTGTAACATATAGTAAGCTCGCTATAGATATTAGCATAAGAAGGAAAACTTCTGTATTCATCATTCTTTCTCTTAGCTAATTAGAAATGGTTTCTAAAAAGGCACATAATAGCGTTCACGTAAAAAGTGGCGAGGACCTGATGGACCTCCACGATTTCTTAAAAAAGAATAAGAAAGGGGTTTTTATTGTGATTGTAATGATGGAAGGCTGTCCCCACTGCGTAACACTCGAGAAGGATATCGTAAATCCACTTTTAAATAGCCCCTCGCGTAAAAACGGAATGGCCCTGATTCAACACACCGAGCTTGAAAACACGCCTCTCAAAAGCCTCTCAAGCAAGATACGCGGTTATCCCGCCGTTATAAAGGTGGAAAACGGAAATGCTGAGGAAGTCGATGACCCTCGCGACCTTGCCTCAATGAAGAAATTGGCGGATATAGAAGAATCTGCTGATGAGGCCGAGGCCCTATCAGGAGAGGAGTCCCTACCCCTAGACGAGAGCGCAGCCGAGGCGGTTCGCAAAAGCAGTAATCTCATGAGCGCTGAAAATATTAAAAGTCTGATAAAGAATCCTAAGAAGAAATATAATGCGGTTGTTCCAAATATCAATGATGATGTCCTGAGTTCACAGAAGGAGAACCCGAATATTGAGTTCGAGAGTCCGAGGACCGGTAAGGGAGCCGCCATTGGAGGGTCGCTATATGCATCGCTCCTCGCCGCGGGTAAGGACCTCGCCCCTGCTGTAATTCTTTCAACGGCGGCCGTCGCGTCCCGTCTTGCGCTCCGTGGTAAAACTAAACGCTCGAAGAAGATGTTTGGTGGCAAACGCAGTCGTCGCAATCGTAATCGCAGCAGAAAAAATTGAATAAATCTGGGAGAACAAAAACACCTATAGACCATATGCAGACTACCTATCTGATTCTGGAGGACCCCGCAAATTGCGTGTCACATGTACCCGCCGCTCTTCATATTCGCGCGCCCGCCACGTCACAGCGCAACCCAACGCACTTCGTACTTGTCATTGACACAAGTTCATCAATGGAAGATGATTCAAGACTCGAGAATGTCAAACATTCTGCTAGCCTTGTCCTGAACTTCCTCGGCCCAAATGACCGCGTCAGCTTGATTACCTTCGGCCAAGAATCGACCTTGCATTGCAACTCGGTGGCGTGTACCTCCGAGCAGAAGACAGTTATAAATGAACTACTTAATAATATTACACCCTACGGCTGCACGAATTTGTCCGCAGGAATCCTGAATCTCAAGAACGTTATCACCGATACTACAATCAAAACTGGTGTGCTACTTCTCACGGACGGTCATGCAAATCGCGGGGTCTTCGCAGTCGACAAGATTCTCGACATGTTTAACGGGATTCACGCACAGTTCCCAGCAGTCTCCTTTACGGTCGTCGGTTACGGCACAGAACACAATGCTGAGCTAATGAAGGCTATCGCAGAGAACACGAGCGGAGCCTACTCTATTGTTGAGAGTATCGAGGGCGCGGCAAGTGTCATTGGTAATACTATTGGCGGCCTCTTCTCCTGCTCGTCACAGGTCGTCAGACTGAAGTGTCCCGTCGGTACAATTGGCGAAGCATCTCATAAGGCCAGTGCGACAGGCTTTATTGAGATTGGCGACATTTATGATGAAAGCGAGCAGATTGTTCTCTTTAATATTCCAAAGGAGGCTCTGGGCGAGTCGATTCGGCTCACAGGCTCCACCCTCCCTTCCATGGATTCCTTCTCTTATGATGTTGTCCCCACGCAATGGACTCAGGGCCAGAGCGGTCCTCTTTATACTGCGGTCGATCTCACGCGTCTGCGCTATACTTGCTCTGGCCTTTTCAAGAAGCTCGCAGAGCGGCAGGATATTGCCATAGAACTAAGTCGCTTCCGTAGTCAGATTTACGCGAGTGTCTATGATGGCAATCCCGTTGCTGAAATGCTGCGCTCTGAGTACGCATCTTTACTAACCGCTTCGCATAACCATATTAGCGTGGCCCACCTTCATCAACACGTGGCCTTTAATTCACTCGGTCGCGGGACGACGCAGACTATTCAGCCAGATGACCCTGGTCTGCCTGAGGCCGTCTTCTCCAGTCCAATGTCTAGCCGCCTACAGCGGCGTGTAACGAATCTTATGACGTCCATGACTAGCGGCGGCGCTGAAGCGGAAGGAGCTACGGTGGAGGCTGTCGAGTTCTCACAAATGTGAGGGGGTGCCGTCTAACGTGTTGTGCCAAAGTTAAGTACTCCCTTTTAGGGGGTACTTCTTTTTGGCACTAACAGGTAGTACTGAAGTTAAGTACACCCCATTTTTTATTTCTGCCACGGAGTAAAATTGTAAGCCCTTCGCCTCTTCCCTCATACTAGACATATGCCAACAACCTTTCAAATCCTAGATGCATTCGCACAGGACCTCGAGATTCAGGTCGAAACCGACACGACTCGCGAGGTCGCCTATATCGGCGCCGAATCCGATGAGGACGCCGAGGTCCAGAGTCGCAAACGGCACAAGACGGTCGTCCCGAAGACCACAAAGCGGAAGCGTATGGTTATCCACCTCTTTGGTACAATGGCGGACGGGAAATCTATTCGCGCAAATGTCGAGGGATTTGAGCCCTTCTTCTATGTCCGCCTGCCCTTTGGCACTAAATCGACGCAGCAGGAGTTTAAGCAACGGCTCGAGTTTCTCGTGGCAGCCTCGCGCGATTACTCGCTCAAGCTCGCCGACGGCTCACTCGATTTTGAAATCAGTTTCTGTAAGCGGAAGCTCCTGTTCGGCTACACCGGTGGTGCCTCGTATCCCTTTGCCTGCCTCAAGGTTCGCTCCATTGCCGCCTGGCGCGCCCTCAGGTCCTACTTTCTCGACAAGGAATGTAAGCCGACCTTTCAGCTCTTCAAGGACCAGCCGCCGCTCGAAGTCTTTGAGGCAAATCTGGACCCCATGCTCCGATTCTTTCATCTCCGCAATCTCCAGCCCTGTGGTTGGGTGGAAGCCGACGTGGAGGCTGAGGAGACCGACACCACCTTTCAGCTCGATTGCAGCTGGGAAGAAGTTTCGCGCGTGGCGAAGCCACCGCTACCCGTTGCTCCCTTCTGTCTCGCCTCCTGGGATATTGAGTGCTATTCGGAAAACGGCGAGTTCCCCCTGCCGAGAAAAAACTATGAGCGAATCGCGAAACTTCTCTTTGCAGGGGGTCGCGACGGCGCTCACGCAGTTGAGATGCTTCGACAGGCCGCCCTCTATCCTGAAAATCCGCCAGAGGGAATGGATGGACTCTATAGTAAAAGCGGTAAGATTCCAAAGTGCGAAGCAATTAATAAGATTCTTAACGAACTCGAGGCGGAGCTGGAGCCTCTTCTTCAAGACCGTGAGCCTGCAAACCGTGAGGAGAAAATCAAAGATATTCACGATGTTCTGAAGAAGCTTGAGCGCGTGCTTCCCCTGGCCGGTGATCCAGTCATTCAAATCGGTGTGGTCCTCCAACGCGGGGCGGCCCCTATAGAGCGGCACATCTTCGTCCTCGGCACCTGTGACGCCGTCGAGGGAGCCACTGTTTACAGTTTTGCCACCGAGCGCGAAATGATTCTGGCGTGGGCGAAGGCCACCTGCCAGTGGAATACGGATATTCTCCTCGGCTACAACATCTTTGGTTTTGATGAGCGCTACGTCTGGATTCGCGCAGAAGAGCTCGGTATTGCTGATTCGGATGATATCCAACTACTGACACGCCTCGCAGATACGGGAAAGCAACTCGTCCTCGATGAGAAGTTTCTCAGCTCGTCCGCGCTGGGCGACAATACTATGTATATCTGGTCCGCGCAGGGGCGTCTCCAAATCGACTTATATCACTACGTCAAGCGCTCTTATCCGCTCGCATCCTATAAGCTCGACGACGTCTGCCAGCATTTCATGAGCGGGTCTCTAAAAGAGGTTGTGCCAAGCGAAGCGTCCTGGTCCATTAAGACGAAGACGACATCCGATGTTATTCCTGGGCGCTCTATTGTCCTTCTCGATGAGACCGGTGATGCACTCGTTGATAAACTGCGGGTCATCGATGTCGTGAAGGGGTCCGAGATTATCGTGGCGGCCCCGCCAGATGCAGAGGAACTCATGGCGGTTATTGGCGCCGCAGTGAAGTGGGCCATGGTAAAGGACGATGTTTCCCCCCAAGAAATCTTCAAGTTCCATCGCGGGTCGTCCGCCGATAGAGCCATCGTTGCGGCATACTGTATTCAGGATTGTATTCTGGTCCTCGACCTCTATAAGAAGCTCGATGTCTTCAACAATGCCATGGCGATGGCGAATGCCTGCTCCGTGCCCGTCGGCTATATCTTTACGCGCGGCCAGGGTATCAAGATTGAGTCACTCATCTTCAAGGAGTGTCATGAGCGCGGGCAGGTCATTAAGGTACTGGAGAGCCCTAAACAATATGGTGAGGGGGGACAGGAGGAATCCTACGAGGGCGCCATTGTCCTCGACCCGATTCCAGGATTCTACTTTGATTCGCCGATTGGGGTGGCCGATTTCGCCTCGCTCTATCCCAGTACGATTATCAGCGAGAACATTTCGTATGATACGCTGGTTTGGGTGAAGCGTTATAGCCTCGACGGGAAGTTTCTCGGCTACGATTTCGGTGAGGAAGTAGCTGAGGCAGATGGTACAACAGCCGAGACCCAATCGGTCCGTTGGACCGATATCCAGTTCGACATCTGGGGCGCCGATCCAGAAGACAAGCGCAAGCACCCCGCAAAAATCAAAACGGGCCTCCGCATCTGTCGCTTCGCCCAGCTCCCTGGAAATGTCAAAGGCGCTCTTCCAGATATCGTCCAAAAGCTTCTCGCCGCCCGCAAGGCGAAACGAAAGGAGGGTGCCGCCGAGACAGATCCCTTCAGAAAGGCCCTGCTCGATGCCGAGCAGCTGGCCTACAAGCTCACAGCGAATTCCTTGTACGGTCAGCTCGGCTCACCCACTTTCAAGATTCGTCTCCAACACCTGGCGGCATCCGTCACAGCCTATGGTCGCAAGCAAATCATGTTCGCGAAGGCGGCCATCGAGCAGTTCTATGGACCAGGGGCAAAAGACCCCCGCTGCTCGGCCGTCACGGTCTATGGCGACACGGATTCACTCTTCGTGAATTTCAATGCACGTGACCCAAGCACAGGGACCCTGCTAACAGGCAAGCCAGCCATCGAAGCAACGATGCATCTCACCGAAGAGGCCGGCAAGTTCGTGTCGCGCTGCCTGAAACCTCCTCACGATTTCGAGTATGATAAGGTCTTCAGCCCTTTCATTATATTCAGCAAGAAGCGCTATGTCGGTAACAAATACGAGGAGTCGGCGGACAGCTACTATCAGAATTCTATGGGTATTGCTACGAAGCGGCGAGACTATGCTTCAATCGTCAAGCTCATCTATGGCGGAGCCCTTCAGATTCTGCTAACCCAGAAAAATATTCCAGAGGCGATTGGATTCGTAAAAGAGAAACTGGCCGATCTCGTTGAAGGTAAGATGAGTGTAAACATGCTAACAATGAGTAAATCGTTGAGAGCGGAATATGCCTCCGCGACTCCCCCAGCGCACAAGGTCCTGGCGAACAGAATCAAGGAGCGTGATCCAGGCAATGCTCCAGCCTCTGGCGATCGCGTGGCCTTTATCTATGTTCTTCCACCCGTGGGCCAGGTTGCATCGAAGCTACAGGGTGACCGTGTTGAGACACCCGCCTTTATCAAAGAAAAGGGTCTCAAAATCGATTATCGGTTCTACATCGAGCACCAGCTCATGAATCCCATTAATCAACTGTTTGCACTCGTCGCTGAGAAGATTCCCGGTGTAGTACAGCCACGATGTGGGTGGGCTGCTGCGACGGAGGCGGACCGTCTCAACGCAACGAGCTCGGCGCTGTTCGATGGAATCCTGGGAATCTGTGATAAGTCTGCCGGTCGCCGATTCGCCGAGAAGTTCTTCGGTGGTGTGACGATTGTGGAAGCACCGAAGCCACGGCTTACGAAGGTGGCGGCTGTCGCGGCCGCTCCGAAGAAACAGGTGACAATGAATACGTACTTTATCGACAAAATCATTACGAAGGCGATTGACGCTGGGAAAAAAAAGGCTGCTAAAAAAACTTCAACGTCACCAGTTGATACATGAGCGCTCTTGATAAGGCTGAAAGCCTAGATGGATATCGTGAAGCATGCATGACTTCTTTAGCAAATGCTGCAGCCCGCCGAGGGCAACGCTACGAGCTCGCCTCGATTAGTAAAACAGCCGAGAATTTTTTGATAGAGGCCGTGCAGTCGCTACCGCTTCTAAAGGGCTCTGAAATGGTAATACTCGACAGCAGCGCAGATAATGGATTTCCTCACACCCGCCCGCCAAACTATATTTGTCTACCAGCCTCCATGTGTGCTGAGGCCCCTGCCTCACCAACCTTTAAAGAAACTCTCATACATGAGGCCATACATTTGCATCAGCGACGCTATAAAGGAGTCTGGGAAGCATCGCTGAGACGTGCCGGCTGGTCGCCTGTTCCAAAGGGCTCTATACCAGATGAATGTCTAGAGCGACTTCGTCTAAATCCTGATACAATCGGCGTATCCTTTTACTCTTTTAATAAATACTATATACCGCTACCGTTGTTTGGCCCGAGTCCATCCCTACAGAACGCAAGGGTCGAGTGGCTCGACACCCGCACTGGTGCTGTTTTTCATGAAGCCCCAAAAGAGTTTACCAGAAAATACGGCACAGGTATAAATCAGCCAGAGCACCCGTATGAAATATATGCTGAACTTTTTTCTAAGCGAAAAGAGGATATATTAGAGTGCCTTTCAAACATCTAAGGCCATATTAGGCATATGAAATTAAATAGAATTCTGAATGAATTTGAAATAGATTCTAGTTCAATCAATTCAGATTTTACAATTAATGAATCAGCTCTTCCCAAACAGCGTGTAGACGGAAAAATACTGACTAAAAGCGGTAGGCATCGCTGTACTCTCTTATATGAAACAATACAAGGACAGGGTCGTTATGGAATAATTCAGGCCTGTAAAAGGGTTGAGGGAGCGGTGATAACGAAGGCGGTTGTTAAGCGCCCTCGCTCTCCTTCTCAGTCTCTTGCTCCCGAGGCAACTTTACAGGCAGTTTGCTATAATTGCGTGGAGGACCATGGGCTCTCTGGGTCCATATCGAAACCCCTCGACCTTTTTCTATTTGCAAATGAAGTGCGGTTCACAATGGAATTCGTGGATGGGATGAGTTTCAGAGAATTTATAGGGCATCATGGTGAGGCTGAAATTGTGAATTGTATTATGCAACTCGCGGCAATTTTGCATGCTCTAGAAGAAATTCGTTTTGACCACAGAGATCTTAGAATTGAAAATGTTTGGATTCGTCCTCTCGCCTCCGCACAAAATTATAAAATTCAAATTGACGGACCGAAAGAAATTGAATTTAAATTTCAGGTGGTCCTCTTAGATTTTGGATTCGCCTGTTTGGGAGGCAAAGTAAATTTAGGAGATAGTGTTTTTTCTCCAATTGACCCCTGTCCGAAATATGGAAGAGACCTCTACCAATTTTTAATTTCCTGTTTTGAATTTGGTATTGCTGACCGACTCACTCCAGGATTTGTAAGACTATTAAAAGAGTGGATGAAACCCTATACAGTAATTCCAACAACTCTCACATATGTTACGACAGCTGATCCGAAATTCAAATTAGGTAAATTGAGGCCGGTAGAATTACTGCGATGGTACTTTAGAATGTCGGCTCAACTTCCTCATCAGTCTCAGGGGTATCATCCGTTGTAGTCGGCTCAACATCATCAACCGCAGTGACAATAACGTCACCGGAGTCTATGTCTGCAGCGAGTACTACAAGCTTTGAGGAGTTATCTAGGCTCGTATACTGTAAGTATGCGGCATTTTCCGAATTTGTGTTCTCAGCTTCATCGACTCTATAAATTGCAATACTGTCTGCATCATCCGCCAGTACAATTACCGTTTTATTATCTGGTTCAAACTTATAATATTCACCAGTATTTTGCAAGTCAAGAACGTAGTCACCATCAACCCCATATTTATCAGATTGGATATGATATGTTTCACCAGGTATCTGGTCGGCTGCTGAAACCGGTTTGAGGTTTGAACCCCTATAGTTTTCCACCGCATTTTGGAATTCCATTTTATATGCATTTGTATATGCATCTGTAAATGCAATCTTATATGTACTAACGTAGTTTCCACTTTTACCTATGAATTTAGATGTGTCGAATGGTATGTTTGTAGGCTCTGGAATCTCATCAATACCTATTTGTAGGGGTGTAGGGGTTTCTGGTACCTCTGGTGTTTCAGGCAGCTCTGTGACGGCAGCCTCTGTTGTTTCATCAATATTAGTGGTGGTTTCATCAATATTAGTGGTGGTTTCATCAGTGTTATTGGCAGTTTCATCAGTATTAGTGGTGGTTTCATCAGTGTTATTGGCAGTTTCATCAGTATTAGTGGCGGTTTCATCAATATTGTTAGCTCCCCCAGATAGGTTGACATTTTGCGTTATTGTTGTTTCAGAATCGTCTTCCTCTTCAGGCTCCGCTTCCGCTTCAGGCTCCGCTTCCTCTTCAGGCTCCGCTTCCGCTTCCGCCTCCGCCTCCACCTCAGGCTCCCCAACCCCTAAATCTTGCGTATCCGACCTGGTCGCCTTTTGCGCGTATGCCTGTCCTGCAGCACTACCAGCACCATCCGTTTCACCCGCGGTAGTACCGTCACGCTTACCATCGGCAGTACCATCGTCGGCACTATCATTATTGCGTGTATTACTAGGTCCAAGTAATCCAGAAATTACATAGGCAGACGCCGCCGCTGCAGCAAGCCCTGCCGCAATACCTCCAACACTCATCAGTCCTGAAAGTTGTAAGTTCATGTTATTCGAAGCTCTAGTTTCTTTTTCACGTTTTAGTCTAGCATTTGCAGCATCTAAATCAGCTAGTAATTTCTTATGCAGCTCTAGTTCCTTTTTGAGTTTTGCGATTTCATCCTCATTCGATTTGCGTCTAGCTTCTAGCTCATCTCGCAACCTTTTACGTCTAGCAAGCTCATCTTCAAGTCGTCTAACTTCATCACTATCCTTACCATATTTCTTAGTTGCATCTTCGATTTCTTTTAGTAGTCTAGCCATATCATCCTCTACTTCCTTCTTTTTCTTAGCGTAGAGCTCGACCTGCCGCCTTGCATTATCAAGCTCCTGTATTTTTTTACCAAAAACAGAGTCCATCAGGGCTCTAAGCTCATTCTCAATATTCAAGATTTCTAAATCAGCGTCGTGGTTATTTTCTGCGTCATCATCTCTCTGTGACCTTTTAATCTCAATCTCTTTCATTAATTCATTAATACGGGCCTCCTTATCGGCAATAGATTGTTTCTCTGCCAACTTCGCTGCACTGTCCGCTGCATCGCGTGCAAGCTTCGCAGCTCGGCGCTCAGCCGCGAGCGCTCGACTCTGTCCCTGAGCCTCTAAACGCCTTATATTACGATTTATAAGAACATCCTTATAAGATTCGAGTGCATATTTCAACCCTTTCAAATAGACAACGCGATTCAATCCTGTCAGAGCCAGATCATTTAAGGTATCCCTGTTTGATTTAGCAGCTATTAAATTCGCAGCCGCATTTAATAAATCCGTATTATCCATAGAGGCAAATATATCACTTACACGGTCAAGTGCATGCCCTATATCATCATTTAATCCTGCCACATCATCGTTGAGTCTTTTAATAAGGGTAAATATCTTCTCTCTCTGCCCTGCAGCATAATCCAAGTTACCTTTGATGCGTGCAAGCTCGCTAGAAAGATCCGCTAGTAGCGGACCCCTCTGTGGTGGATCCTGGTGTGGCGGTACGTCATTAAGTTTAGTATTTTTTATGATTCTAGTTGCTTCGTCAATAGAGTCATTGTATTTACCAATAATATATTTGAGAGCAACGATATCTCTCTGTTGCGCCGCGGCCGTTATCTCTGCCTTACGAAGGGCATCAAGAGAGCTGTTATTTTCATCTCCCGCCGTTTTGACATCGCGAACAGCAGCTTCTAGTTGTCCCAATGCATATTTTAAGTCGCGGTTTAAGGACTCTTTATCACCCTTAGCACGGGCCAGAGCTGCTTCAGCCTCTCCCTGACGTAGAGCTTGAGCGTCCGTTTCTGCCTTTGCCTTTGCGGCATTTGCACTATCTACAGGGGCGTGGTCTGGCGCCCCTGGGTCACGAAGTTTTGCAAGCTCTGCTCCAGCTGCCGCAGCATCTGCAGCGGCGTCACGTAGAGCCGCTGCCACAGCCTCACGACCATCAACAGGTAGTGAAGGTGTGGGGGGCGGGTCAGTAGCTAGCTCTAGCTCTAGAGTATCCCTCTGCGAACCCTCGCGAGTTATTTCAGGCGTGAAATCGTATCCGAAAAAATCCCGAAGATTTAGTGTGTCTTCTAAAGCGATGTCTGCAGCACTTTTATCAAGCTCAGCCTGGCGACGCAGAGCTTCAATATCTGGTATCGCTACGTCTCTTAGTGCATCACGGTCACCTATTTTTTCAGATAGATTTTTCATTGCATCGTCAACCAATTTTATAGTATTTGCAGAATCAGCCTTATCGCCTATTGGCGTTCGAACCATACCGTCTCGCAGAGCCTTGAGATTGTCTCTCAGAATTTTATAGTTCTCACGCGTTCTAGTATTATCAGCAATAGCCTTCGCAATATTATTACGTACTGTAAGTTCCTCATTAAGATCCCTCAAATATGTATTTAAATCCTTATATGATTGTTTGACATTATCATGACTAGTCGAAGCATCTGTTAAACGCTTGATGGCATCCGTTAGAGCATTTGAAGTGTCTGTTGAGTGGGTGGTGGCTACAGTCAACCCATCAGTATCAATCGCGAGCAAATCGCTGCTTATATTATCCAAACTATTTCTAATACTATCATCTAACGCATCTATATCTACCTCGTTATCTTCTTTTTGACGTCTAGTAGTATATACCGCCGCGCCCACTTCTCCTAGCTCACTTGCTAAAGCGACAGGGTCTCGAGGAGGGGGTTCGTGAACCGGCTCTTGCACTGGGTCTAATGCGAGCAAATCGCTGCTTATATTATCCAAACTATTTGTAATACTAGCATCTAACGCATCTATATCATCCACTGCATCTTTTGCAAGCTCCCGCGTAGCTTTTGCATCATTTAATGCAGTCCCCTTTTCTCCAAGAGTTCGCTGGTCGCTAGCTAGTTTTTCCCTTGTTATACGGTTTTTATTTTCTGCTGACCGCACGCTTTCATTTGCCGTCGTCAGAGCACCATCCTGTATTTTTAGTCCGCCTTCTATTGATATTGCGATTTCTTTAGTATTTTTAAGAGCGGTCGCAGGTTCATTTGAAAATGTTGTGGCTGAAATGCGAGCGGTCTCTTTAGCAGCGATAGCTGTATCAATATCGGCCCTACTCGGCGAAGGCGGTACCACCATATTTGCCAGCTCTTGGGCCGCGCGCCGAGCATCTTCAGCGGCAGCCGCAGCATTATCCGCAATAGGTGGTCTAGGGTCATCAACCGCGGTAGGGTCCTCTGGCTTTACTGCATTCGAAAGGTCATCCGCGATTTTTGAACGCTGCCCTTCTTCTGTAACAATGCGCTCATTAACACTTTTCAATAAATCACGATTTGAGCTTACAAGACTATCCGCAATAAGAGTATTTTTAATATCTGTAGTAAGGTCTATATTCGCAATTGCGGTGTCAGCGTCCTCTTTTGCAGTGGAAGCTGCATCGCGTCTAGAGTGTAGACCAGCAAGGTCGCTAACTAAAGAGCCAGCATCTGCAAGAGAAGCCTTGATAGCTGTAGGATCGGCCTTAGTTAGCAAGCCACTCTCAGCGGCCTGGCGCAACCCTTTAGCGGTTGCACGACCACTTGAGGCAGTCTCAGACCCGCTGCTTGCATTTATCTGCTGAGCTTCACGATTTTCTCGCGTGGAATACAGCTGTCCTAAATCTGCGAGACTCTGCTCTAGAGTCGCCTTATTTATTAGAGCATTTTCATGCCCTCGCTCTAAAATACCTTTAAGAGCTTGCTGCGCCTCTAATGCTTTTTGTGCTGCACTAGGGTCCCTTGATTGCATATCTTGAAAAAGGCGATTTACATACCCCTCCTCCCTCGAAACCTCCCCTATTAAATTATTAACATCTGTAGGATCAGCATTTGGCGGCCGAATTTTATATTTACTTATACCGTCCAAGGCTGCCTGTAAATCCCTAGGTAACTGTATAGCCTTAATACCGGCCTCAATTGCGGCAGAAGTCTGTGATGGCGGATCCTGATATGGCGGAACTTCAGACTCGCGTACTGGTACAGCTGCGCGGAGCGCATCAACAAGACTGGAATCAGGCGATGTAGGCTTGTCTATTAAAGTCATTCCGTTAAATGTATTAATATCATCACCTAATTTTGCATATGCTCTAGTGTTTGCATCACGTACACCCACTACTTCCGTATTTGTATTACTTAGAGTGGTTTCCTGTATGTCTAATCCACTCTTTATTGTCGCAGCCTCCGCAGAAAGCGAGTTTAAAGTGGCCCCAGCATCTGTAGAATTTAAGAGGGAAGTAGCAGTGGACTCTGCTTTGGCCCGCGCGGCTATAGCTGCAGGTCTTCCATCGACTACATCAGGTATGGTAAGCCCCTTCAAGGTCGCGCGGTCAGCTTCAGAGCTGGCTGGCTTTATCGGCTCAAGAAAAACAGGTTTTACAGGTGCCGTTCCAAGGTCCGCAAGGTTCACGCTGAGATTGGAGAGCTGACCCTGCTCTGCGCCTATATTCGTATCAACAGGTGGTAAAAGTACATCCCTTATAAAACGCTCTTGACTTAATGCGTTACTTGCGGCGCTCGCCGCGTCTCCCTCGGCACGTGTCGCATCTACAAGAGCTATGCTAATATCACCGGTATCACTGATTCGACCCGCTAAAGTTTCGCGCTCTTCCGCTAATTTGGAAAGTAGTAGAGCATCCGCTGTAGCATCTTGGACCTTTAGTTTAATACCCACCTTAATAGCATCTGCTTGTCCGCGCGCGTTCATACTGTCCGTCGCCGCCGCCGCGGCCGCGTCCTTCGCAGCAGATTGATTTGAATCATGAATTACTTTGCGTATATTCGCAGATCTCTGAGATATACTTTTTAGAAGACTATCTCGTAGCAAGAAAATTCCATTAATAGCATCACGTTTTATATTTATATCACTAGTTGTTGTAGTCAGCGCAGTATCAGCGTTCTCGAAAGCTATGAGAGCTGCATCGTCAGCCTTTCCAGCATCTATTAAAGCTGGACCCACATCATTTTTTAAATGGGCCTGAATTGCTGCCGCCAGAGCCGCAATATTATCAGGATTTAGTTTAGAAAGCCCTCCTTCAAGCTCATGTGCCTTTTGTAAAGCTGCTAGAATATCTGCGTATAATGCTTCGTGACTAGCTCGTGCATTTAACAGCTGATTAATACTGTCATTTATAGTTGTAAGATGCGCCGCATCAATGCGATTTTGTGTAATTGTATCTGAAAGAAGTTGTATAGCACCGATAAGCTCACCACCTTTTTGATTTAATAAGCGTCCCTGATCTATTAATGTCCCAGAGTCTTTCAGATTACGAGCCGCAATATTTAAAACGAGCTGCTTTAGAGCTGTGCTTTCATCTTGAAAGGGTTTGACAGCTGTGGCAATATCCGATAGTGCTGTAGTAATAGTATCATTCATTCTTCGAGCTGCTTCCAGGTCATTCTTACTATTTGTAAGCTGTGGCTCAGTACCAGTAATATTTCGAGTCAAATCATCTAAGACCTGTTTTTCTGCCTCTGCCTTTTTAGCAATTAAATAATCACGAGCTGTTAGTGAAGCGATAATATCATTTCCGATATTCGAAAGTTTTCCAACAATATCTTGGACTGCTTTATCTGCCGCCGCAATTTGTTCGGTTAATGCATCTCTCCCATCAGTTGGAGGAGTCAAGCCGTCCCGTTGAACCCTTAATGCATTCAGGTCTCTTACTGCGGTGGCATGGTCTGATTGCAGAAGTCTTGCCCTGTCTAGTAAGGACGGTAACGCATCCGCACGACCCTTTATGTTTTTTTGTAATGCCTCTATCTGTTTACCTAAGTTCACGTCGTCTGCCGTAAGTTTTGCAATAAGTGTCTCTCTACTATGAATTTCAGTTGATACTTTAATGGGATTTGCAGTCTGCAATAAAACAGCGTTAGTAACAACCCGCTGAGCCGATTTCGTAGCTTCACTCGCATCGTTAGCTAGCCCTCTACGATTTACAACTCTATTAGTTGCATCAGGAATATACAAAAACCCACTTGCCCTCTTAGAAACAGAAGCCTCACTTGCAGCTCTAAGTATTGGGCCAATTACCCTCATGTTAGATGCAATTTTCACCCAGCCATATATGGCTTTTTCAATCTTTGCACTTTGAGTTACTTGATTAAGTGCAGCATCTCGTTTAGCATTGAGTTCTGTAAGTCGCGCTTTGAGGTTATTAGTAGCCTGTTTCATAGCCTGCGTACGAGCATTTGCAGAAGCACGTAATGCATAATTTTCGGATATCTGTCTTGGCGTAGGATTAACATCTACATATTTACTCTTAAGGGCGTCTTCTGCAGCGCGGGATTCAGCAGTTAATTTCGCAATTTTTTCATTTTCTGCATTAATTTCAAGATTCGCCCGTGTATTAATTTCATCTTTATTTTTTAATAGTATAGCATCTCTTTCAGCAATTTCATCATCCAGTTCCTGTTTTCTTCGTTTTGCTAAACTATCAAGGACCGTTTCTGGATGCTCTGGAACTCTTATATTTTCTGCAGCCTTTCTAGCAGCAACCTTCTCTGCCTGCGAGAGTCTGGCTGCTTTGTCTGCGGCAGCTCTATTAGAAGTTTCTTGCGCCTTTCTTAATCGATTGGTTCTTTCGGCTTCGGCTACATTTACTGTTTCACCCAAGGCACCATGTATTCCACTAAAATCCCTTGCTGGACGGGCACCACCAACCTGTGGCCTTTTTCTATGATTATTTCGCAGAGTATTGCGAATACCCATTCCTAATGTGACATATTAAAAATAAGTGCAGTCAATGACAGCGCCTATTTTTAATTTTATCGTGGAGTACTTATATTAACTAGACAGTACTCTGGCCCAATTTACGTCCGTGACCGCCACTGCTCGCCACAAACATTACAAATATAGAGATACTTCAGATTCTCGGCATCATACTTAATGTAAATCACATCCTTCTCTGCACCGCCGCCATTAGATCCACAATCACCACGAGGACACTTCATTGTCTTGAGATGAGGGAGCGTAGGATCTTGCCGGGTAAATTCGTTCAATAGAATCTTGTATCCCTCACTTGTGCGTTCCTTGACAAGAGTTTCTGATACAAGTGTACCCTTCTCCTCCTTCTCCGTATTTCCACAGTTTCTGCAGAGCCGAATAGCCTCATTCTCCGCCACGTTGAGATACATGTAATAACGACAAATCTGGCAAAACTTCATTTCCTATTTAAGGTGGGGGAAGATGGTGGTCTCGAATTTACTTAACTCGCGCCTTCTCGACAAAATGATAATCTTCCATAAGCCGCCCCCAATCCGTTTTCCCAGACATGCCATATGCAATTCCAACGTACTCTCGGTCCTCCTTAACAAGCCCCTTAAGTTTCAAGCCTATTTCGCCCCACTTTTTTTTCCAACCATCACCATCAAAAACATCCTTGAATTTATTCCAGAAGGTGGAAGTTCCGTGGAGATAATCTCTATACTGATGAACCGTATACTTTAGAAGATTGTATTCGACCCATTCAGCATAGTTTCTTGCACTCTTATGGGCCAGCGTATGCTTCTCCCAACCTGGCTCATTTGTAATGGGATTATCCGTTAAAAGAGAAAAAATACTCTTGAAAACTGTGCCGATATTCATCATAGAGGCCCACTTCGGCCCAGAATATGTACCTAGAATCGAAAGACAGACCTTTCCCCCAACATAGAGGTTTGGATGAAAGCGCGTCACACCATCGGAGCTGAGAATAAGGACTTCTGGAGAGTTGAAGGGGTAATCAATAGGAATCTTTACGGAAAAAATAAGAGGACAGAAGGCATACGGGGTATCCTCGGGTCCAAATAGCAATCCCTGCCCCGTTCGCATATCGGCCTCGTGGTACCAATAGTGAATATCGAGTGATAGGAGTTCATCACTCATCATGGTTTGAATATCCTTTGAAAGCCGTTTTAAATGCGCCATTGTGATATGTTTCTATCTAGTAGTCTTGCGTATTTCTTTAGGATACTCTGATTTTAATATAAATATATGTTAGAATGGATTATTACACAAAGTTATTCTGGCTTTGTTCTTTGCTTTTTGCGGTCTTATCGGCCTACCTGTTGTGCTGTGTAAAAAGAACACCCCTATTTTATGCGCAAATTGCCGCTGGAGCTGGTATGTTTATAACGAGTAAGATTGGCCGCCGGTTTCTAGGAATAAGATAAAGTTTACTATATAATAGAATGCCGATACTTTCCAAGAAAAAGGCTGGAAATACGTTTAATGGTCGTACCGCCGAACAGAAGCGTCTTAATGCTGAGATGCGTATGAAAAAGGAAAGGAAGAATACTGCTAAAGCGGTAAAGATGCTTGAGAGCCGTGGGCCTTCAAAGGGTAATATAAATAGAAATAGGTTTGCACACGCCGTCGCGCCTGGGCCGCATAATCATCTACACCGCCTCCATGGTGGGACCCGACGCATAAGAAGTCGCAAGGCTTCGAGTCGCAAGGCTTCGAGTCGCAAGGCTTCGAGTCGCAAGGCTTCACGCAGAAACTAAAATTGGAAGCTCGTGCACCAAATCCCAAATCTTAGAAAATGTCATCAACCAATCTCCACAAGCGCAAGGATCTCGAGCAGTTTCTCAATGCGCGAAAGACTTTTCAAAGCTCCGCGGCGACGATGACCGCTATGGGTGAGAACCGCGGAAAATGGATTATCAGCGATGAGGATTATCCGAAGTTCTTTGACCTCCTCCACGATTACCTCTTTGTAAATCGCGGCCGCCCGATGAATCTCGTCGAGCGGCCACGAATCCACGAAGCGAAGCCCCTACTGATTGACCTCGACTTCCGATACCCGGATGACACCAGTCTCACCCGCTTCTTCACTCTCAACCACATTGAGGCCTTCGTGCAGAGTCTAGTGGCCGGCTTCAAGACATTCTTTGATATTGAGCCATACGGAGAACTCCGATTCTTCATTACCCTTCGCCCATCCCCTTACAGTGATAAGGGTGTTCGCAAGGACGGCGTTCACATCCTCTGTCCTGACATTGCCCTCACTAATGAGAAGCAGGCCGTTCTCCGAAACTGGATTCTCAGCCAGGACGGCGTGAAGACCGCCTTCAAGGACACCGGTTACACGAACGCCGACGAAGACGTCTACGACGAGTCGATGACACGCCAGCAGGGTTGGATCTTCTATGGTGAGTCGAAGCCGAACGTGGCCCCCTACAAGCTCGAGGCCGTTTTCAACTACAAGCCCTCTGTCGATGAATGGATGGACGAGGCCCCCGAAAGCTACAGCGCCCGCGACCTCATTGACCTCCTCAGTGTCCGCTACAACATCGTGCCCGATATGAATACGTTGAAGGACGACATCGCCAAGACGCTTTATGAGGGTCTGATTCACCGCCGCCCTGCTGAAGCTCAGCCAGAAGCTCAGGCAGTTAATGAGCCGATTCCAGAGGGACTCATCGATGTCATCAAGTACATGCGGACTCCCGTCGGCGAGCGCGAGTTCGGAATGATTCGGCGGTTTGTACTGGAGTGTCTAAATGACAGCTGGTCCGAGCAATATGATAAGTGGATTCGTGTCGGCTGGTGCCTCCACAATATCGACAACAGCGAGGCCATGTTCGACCTCTGGATGGAGTTCAGTAACAAGTCTGGCAAGTCATCCAATAATAATGTGGTACAGCTCAGACAGGATTGGTTTCACGGCATGCGGAAATCCGGTGATGGGCCACGGCTTCTAGAGCGCTCACTCCGCAAGTGGGCGCGCGAGGACAACCCCACAGTTTACAAGGATATCGTAGGTAAGGATAATCTCGATTTCATTCTGAATGAGGTCGATGGCACACACTTTCACATTGCGCGACTGATGAAGAAGATGTACGGGACGAACTATATTGCCTCGGTCAATCCCCGCAACACCGACTGGTTCAAGTACGACGACGATATTAATATGTGGAAGCGAATCAATCAGGGTATTGAGCTGAAGGCAAAGATTAGTATTGAAGTGGCTGCCGAAATCAATACGGCCAGTCAGACGATTTACAGGGAGGCCGGCGAGGCATCAGTAAAGCAGGACCGCAAGGAGTATCTCCAGAATAAGGTGAAGGACCTTCTCAAAATTCAGACGCAGCTTTTCACGAACGCCTTTGTTGAGTCCGTCATGAAGATGGCGATGATTCAGTTTTGCGAGGAGGAGTTCATGTCGAAGCTGAACGTTAACCCGACTCTCGTCGGCTGTCGAAATGGTGTTCTTGAGCTGCGCGCCAAGAATGAGTTCGGAAACGACCATGTGATGTTTCGCCAGGGACGGCCAGAGGACTATGTGAGTTTCCTCATGGGCCAGAATCACGGTGATACTGAGGCCATTAACTATGTGCCTTATGATCCGGCGAATCCCGTGTACGAAGAGATTAATGACTTCTTTGTAAAGCTGTTTCCTCGAGCAGATTTGCGCGCCTATACGCTCCGCCTCCTTTCCTCCTGTTTGGAGGGTGCTAATCACGAGCAGTGCTATTACACTTTCACGGGTGGTGGTGGTAATGGTAAGTCGAAGCTGGTGGAGCTCATGCGCCTCACTCTGGGCGACTATCAGACCTCCATGGCCTCCACGGTGATGACCCGTAAACGCCCAGAGGCGGGTGCAGCGAATCCAGAGATCATCGTCACGAAGTGTAAGCGGTTCATTTATATGCAGGAGCCTGATGACAAGGAGCCTATCAATACCAGTGTGATGAAGCAGTTCAGTGGTGAGGATATCATCGAGGCACGAGCATTATTCGGCGACCAGGAGAAGTTCCGTATCATGGGTAAGATCTTTATGATGTGTAATACATTGCCGCCGGTGTCATCTATGGATGAGGGTACTTGGCGTCGTATCCGTGTGATTCCCTTTGAGTCGAAGTTCCTCCCTAAGGGTCATCCTGAGCTGGAGCTCAATCGCCCCAACGTCTTCGCCCGTGATTCCAAGCTAGATGAGAAGCTCCGTGCTTGGCGCGAGCCGTTCCTGTCGCTTCTCGTTCACATCTACAACACGGAGTATCTTGTGAAGGGTCTCATGCCTGTTCCTGAGATTGTTGTGAAGGCGAGCAATAAGTACAAGGATAACTTTGATATCTTCGCGCGGTTTGAGAGCGAGCGTCTTCGTGAGCCAGTCACTACAGACGAGCAGCTTGAGTGCCGCACGGCGCCAATCGAGACAAATCGTATTAAGGCGGTCTTCAATCAGTGGCGTAAGGACAGTCAGATTCCTAATACGGTGACAGCCGATACGATTCTTTCGCGACTCATGGCTAAGTATGGCGAGCCTGAGAGGAATCGGTTCTGGTCATCCTTCAAGATCTTCACAAATGATGAAGATGTTGCAGAATGGGATAAGGAGCATTCGAGCTAGGCTCAAATGCCGAGCTAGGCATAACGATACAATAAAAAGAGCGAGGCAAATCCAAAGATTAGTCCAGCCGCAATAACAATAGCCGAGCCGATACCCTTTTTTTCTGAATATAGCATAACACTTATGAATAGTAAAAGGAAAAACATAAAATATGAAAAAAAGAAGTATGCGAATACAAAATCCTCCGTTGTTCGGAGACCCATGAGATATAAGGTCCCCTTAGGAGGAGCGTTTTGTCGCCTATCTAAAAATTCACGGTTATATGTTTCCTCTTGGCGTTCAATTTGCTGTAATTCAAGATTTAGACCCTGAATTTTCACGTCAAGTTCACGGGATTCTTGGGTGTATGTAATTGTATTTGGAACCTGTGTAGAATATGTCGAGTACAAATTCGGTAAATTTGTAAATAAACTTGTTATTTGTGCCGTTGGTGTAGACATACCCTATTGATTATAGGTAAGAAAAAAGGGTTTTACATGGCGTTAATTTAGATGTTACTGGGTCCTTCCAACTTTTATCTGGATTTGCCCTACACCAAACCTCTTTACAAGGTAATCCATTTGAAGGGTCATATGCGGTTGGATTATTCTTACAGAATTCAACTGCACTACCGAGTTGACTTACTGGAGCTACTTTACCAGTATTTATACTATTGAAGTCCAACCCTTGATTTGTATTTAGATTCGTAGTAGAAACATCATCAAAATCTAAAAACTCTCCGCTTGTATCGTAAAAACCAAGTTTACCGTCTTTGTTCTTATCACCATAGAGGTTGCCAGAAGCATCACGCGCACCCGCAGACCCTGGTCCTGTATGTGTCATATTAAATCCATATTTTTCTCCAGCAAACATATTATAATCTATATCATTCCAACTTCTGTCATCATTATTTGAGTTGTTATCATTTTCCCAAGAGCTCTTACTCGGTGGTTTATTAGTCACAGTAGTTTTAGTAACACTACCTGAGGGTTTCGCACATGCCGCTGCAGTTGAAGTAGCGACAGAGTTTACAACACTTGGTGGAAGCGTCGAAGGCTTCTTACCATCCTCCGCAAAAACTATCTTATTCCAATGCGTCTTGTCACGATTATTACGTGTATACGTATATCGCGTATACCATATAAGCCCAAGAAGCGCAAAAATGATTATCATTACATATATTATAAATATATCACTCAAAAAGCCCATCGATGACATCCAGTACATTATAATAAGAATCGACAGGCCGATGAAAATAAGCTGTGAAAAAAACAGTGTATCACGTTTTGAATTATAGGACCATTCATTTATTTGGGTCTGTTTTTCAACAGACACGTCCATCTCTAACGGGGTGTGCTAAATTCAAGTACACTGTGGTACACCACGTTACTGCACAGGCGTCTTCGCGCTTATGATATAAAAAAGAAGACCAATAGCCATAACATTTAAAAATCCGTAAATATTCAAATAAGCATTCATTGATTTGTTTTTTTCTTGAGAAACTTGATAGTTACGAATCTTAAATGTTTTGAGATCCTCACTTAGACCGTCAAGTTCCTTACGCATATTCGTATCTAGTATGTCGTCGGTACCAAGAAAGCCTTCGACCATCTTATCCCCATTTTTCGCTGGCATATTCAAAATGTGCCGGGAAAGAGATATAACATC
>Ga0304728_1000296_pt1 | contig 41944 bp, 36 predicted proteins | sample C_130625_MF_Meta_FD_190476 | JGI IMG/M metagenome (GOLD analysis project Ga0304728, IMG submission 190476) | Freshwater microbial communities from Lake Croche, Canada to study carbon cycling - C_130625_MF_MetaG (v2) (version 2) | ecosystem: Environmental > Aquatic > Freshwater > Lake | place... | reverse complement strand
CTTCGTAATGACCCTCTTACAGCATACCCATTTTTTAATAATTCGGCAGCACAATGCTGACCAACAAAACCTGAAATTCCTGTTACTAATACTTTTTTCATGTTTTTTGTTATCTAGAATTTTTAAGAATAAAGCGATTTTTGAAATAGATCATGTTAGAATTAAGAATTACATGCCTGGTAAAATGACTACTCTACCTTCCTCTGATTGTAGTTCATCTATACGAAGTTGCTTAAATGGTTTATACTCTTCAGAATTATACCAACCTTCTGCAGCTTCCATACTAGGAAATTGAAGCACTGCAGCCCAATTTCCATTCCAATCTCCCTCTTTAATATTTGGTGACGGAGAGCCCGCAATCATTTGACCACCATGCTTTAGTAAAATTGGGATTGCAAATTGTGCATAGCGTTGATTTAGCTCTTCAAGGCTTTGAACTTTCATTTGTACCATAATGTAAGCAGGCTTTGCTGAAATGGCATTTTCTGTACTTGTTTCTTTATTTTCCATTTTTTTAAATTTAATTATTACTTTTGTTTTGAAAGCAAATATACAATTACTTTTGTTTTGCAAGCAATAATTTTATTTAATTTGAAATGAAAATGGATTTTAGATGCCAATGTCCCATTTCCTCAGCCCTTGACATCATAGGGGATAAATGGACATTACTGATAATTAGGGATATGTTGTTTTCTCACAAAAAAACATTCAAGGATTTTTCCACCTCTAAGGAGAGTATTGCTTCCAATATCCTATCATCAAGGCTGAAATTATTAGAAGAAGTGGGTATAATTAGGAAAAATAAAAAAGAAGGTAACCTAAAGTCAAATATATATACCCTAACCGAGAGTGGTCTCGGATTATTACCTGTTATTGCAGAAATAACCTTATGGAGCGATGAGAATGTTCGAAACCTAAATCCTGACATGGTTCAAGAAGATTACCATCATGTTAGAACGAATAAACAAGAATTTCTTGCAGAAGTAAAAGGAGCCTATTTGCGTAGTATTGATTTTGATTGAACTTCATGTAATCTTGACACGAAGCTCAACCCTTTAATTTCCTGATTATCACATATTCGATCATCGCATTATAGCTGCATCTTTCGTTGAAAAGGGGAGCCAAACAAGACAAGCCATCATTGCTGATGGCTTTTTCTTTTATAACCAATGAGTTGGTGTAGTTGCATTACTTTCTTTTTCTTGATTATCGTTGAATCAAATTGAAAAGTTCAATAAACACCAATCCAAAAACAATTGATAGGTGTGTGATTAGGATGATTTTTTGCCAAGTAGGACGGTCATTCCACTTTTGTTCAACATTGAATGGGTCAAATGCCAATGCAATGCCAAAAAATATTAAAGTTTGGCCTATATCTTTTCGAAAAATATAAATTCCCCCAAGGATTAAAAATCCTAAATAAATGAACTTGTTAAAGTTTGTTTTCATATTGAATTGATTTTAGTTGATCGACAGACTTTTCCAAATGTTTTGTGGTACTATCTCTTTGTAGTGATATAAGTTGTTTTTAATTATCAAAGCCATTTCTTCATTTCCAATCTCTTCAAAATGCTTGAATTCATAGTAATGTCCCCAAAATTGGATAATTGGTTCTTCATCTGATTGAATCATTTTTAAGTCCTCAAGGGAGATGTTTTTATAATGAGTATCAATCAACAATTGGCTATTAGTTTTAAGAAAAGAATATTCAATTTCACCAGTTCTGCCTTTATCAAGCAGCCTTTGCATTCTTTTTCTATCAGTAAAAAATACACCAGACTTATCAGGTAAGGTAGTGGCAAAAAACAAACCAATTGATATGACGCCTGTGATTCCTATGCTAGAATTAAATACACTATCTGTTATGTTGAATAATAAAATAAACAGTATTCCAAAAATCAATGAAAATAACGGGCCTGCAATTAAAATACAAGCAAACTGTTTTTTCAGATTTTTTGAAATTTGCAGAGGCGATGTGGCAGCAACTCCTCCAAAAAAATGCAGTTCCTTATTAAAGTAAAATTCAATTTTATCGTCTACTCTTTTAATTCCTAAAAATGCCACTACGAACAATTGTATTTTAAAGCCTTGAATAAGACCAGCAAATAAATGTCCGAGTTCGTGAATGAAAATTGCGATGAAAGGACAAAGAATGGCTGAGCTAATAAAAATGATTGTTTCAAGCGAAGAGTTGGGAAATATCTTAAAAATAGATTCTTTAGGAATTAAGTAATAGGTACCTAACATTATTGCTGTACCTAAAAAAAGCCCAATTAGACTTTCTTTTATTTTTATAGTATTCATTAGATTACAAGAATATTTATCAAAAAATAAAAGTTTATCAGTAAATCATATACTTGAATTTACATAAATGGAGGATTTCAAATATAAAAGGCTAGGACATTTAACATCCTGCAATTTGACGCTAAGTCTAACCCTTTAATTTTCTAATAGTCACCAACTCAATCATCGCATTATAGTTGCATGTTTTGTCGAAAAGGGGAGCAACACTAGACAAGCCATCAGCAATGATAGCTTTTTCTTTGTATATCAGTGAGTTAGGGTGATTGTATCTTTCTTGATTTTTGTCAAGTTGAAGCTAGTATTAAAAATATAAATTTGTCTATCAAATTATACTTATGAAAAACTTACTTAAACTTGAGTCAGCAGGTTTGTTTATTTTATTTACTGGCGCTTACTTTCATTTTTACTCAGGTACTTGGGGTTTATACCTTGCTTTGTTTTTTATTCCTGATGTATCTTTTGCTTTATTTTTAATTACAAAAAAGTTAGGTGCAATTGCATATAATGTTTTTCATCATCAAGGGGTATTGTCTATCATAATTCTATTTGGGTATTTTCTAAACGAAAACATACTAATAAAAGTTGCTTTAATATTTCTTGCCCATTCCACTTTTGATAGAGTGGCTGGTTATGGACTTAAATATTTCGATAGTTTTGACCATACTCATTTGGGTTGGGTAGGGAAAAGTAAACACCTAAATAAAGAACAGATGGATTAACCCTTTAATTTTCTAATAGAAAAATATTCATTTATCGCATTAATATTGAGAAAAATGAAATTATAGGAGGGTCCCTGACACCTAGAGTTTTAGGTATCGTAATTGAATGGACAGCACTTCATCAACCTGAATTAATGGATAACTGGGAAAGAGCTATACAAAGCGAACAATGAAAATAATTTTTCTAAATAGCCGGCAGTAAAAAGAATCAAAACTGTTGTATCAAATTAAAATATTCAACACTTTTTTTGATTTTATAAAAGGGCAGTGTTTCCATTAATACTTTAACCTGATCTTCTTCCAAATCTTTAAAAATTAAGACTGCCCCATTTTTTGCTTGTCTTAAAAATAAATGTTCAAGAAATCCTTCTGATTTCCAGCCAGCAACAACCACTTGCTCCTCCTTCAATAACACAGGAAAATTACTTGGAAGGTTTTCCATATCTAGCGTTAAAATGACTTGTACTCTGTTCATGTTATTCATCATTTGTTACAACAAAATATAAACTTATTTCAACTTCTCAGAATATTATTTAAATTGAATGATGAAAAAAACCGATTTATTAAAATTAAATGGACTAAAAAAGAAAGTATATTAAAGCTAATGAAATGAAAGAAACCCAAACTCATACCGATAGGATTGCGAAAATGACTTTTGCTTCTGTGTATCCGCACTATGTAACTAAAATAACGCGTAAAGGAAGAATCATAAATGAACTGCATCAGGTAATAGAATGGTTAACAGGATTTGATGCTAATAAAATAAAAAAGCTAATAGACGATAAGGTAAGTTTTGAATTTTTCTTTGAGCAAGCAACATTAAATTCGAATGCTCACTTAATTACTGGCCTTATATGTGGTTATAGAATAGAAGAAATTGAAAATCCTTTAACCAAACAAGTTAGATACTTAGATAAATTGGTTGATGAATTGGCTAAAGGAAAAAAAATGGAGAAAATTTTAAGGCGATAACAAACTTACAGTCTATGGTTTGTTATTCAGTAAACAATGAAATCTTTAAAGTCGTCATTGAAAATATTCATTAAGAAGCCCTTTTGTAAGATGAAAGTTGTTTACGATCTACTTTTTGATTGACAAAATCCTTGGTATTAAAAGATGCTTCAATCATTACTACAGAGGCTGCCAATTTTTCTTCTATGGTTTTTTAAAACCAAAATTGATAATCAATATTCCCATCATTCAACATATTTCTTGATGTATAAATATCAACATCAACAAATGCTCTTTTCATAGGACTCTTATTTACTATAAAGATAATTAAAAATTAATCATCCATTCAATTCCATATTTGTCTCTAAAGGCTGCAAAATAGGCGCACCAAGGAGTTTCTGAGAGTGGCATTTCAACTGTTCCTCCTGCCGAAAGCCCATTGAATAATTTATCTGCCTCCTCTTTGCTTTCTACACTAATGGTAATTTTGCTTCGATTTTCATTTTCACTTACTTGTCCTAAAATAGCTGGAACATCACTGCCGGTTATAACACTCGAATCTCCAATAGGCAATGAGATTTGCATGATTTTATTTAACTCGTTTTCAGGAAAAGCATAGCCCATATTAGGTAAATCTTTATAGCGAACTATTTTTGTAAAAGAGCCGCCAAATACTGATTGATAAAACTCAAACGCTTCTTGGGTATTTCCATTAAAGTGAATATGTGGGTTGAGTTTAGCCATAGAAAATCTTTATATTTTGAAAGTACGTTAATTTTAAAAAATCAGCTCCCTTTATTTGGAAAAAAGACGAAAACTATTTAGCTTGAGAGTGCTTAAACCAAATCACTAAAACTATTTTACTTATGAGTCAACCTATTAATGCAAATCGGCTGTTTTATGCGAGTTGCTTTGCACTTATCACGACTGCTTTTTCATTCAGTATCCGAGCTGGAATTTTAACACAGTTGGGTACCGAAATGAATTTAGACACAGTACAATTAGGAACCATTAATTCCATGTGGTTTCTTGGATTTCCGATTTCAATGATTTTAGGCGGTATTTTTTATTCCTACATTGGACCAAAATTAATCATGCAAATAGCATTGGTTGCACATGCTGTTGGTATTTTAATGACTATTTATGCTGTTGATTACAACACCCTTTTAATTTCAACCCTATTGATTGGCCTGGGTAATGGTTGTACCGAAGCTGCTTGTAATCCAATGATTGCTGATTCCTATTCTGGCATTCAAATGAACAGCAAATTGAATCGTTTCCATATGTGGTTCCCTGGTGGAATTGTAGTGGGCTCATTGGTTTCAAAATTTATGACAGATGCGAATATGCAGTGGCAAGCACAAATCTGGATTATTTTAATTCCTACTATTATTTATGCAGTCTTGTTTTTTGGTCAAAGTTTTCCTAAACCAAGAATTGGAGACAACTCAGTATTGGCGAATTTTAAAGCCATGTTGAATCCTTTATATTTATTTATGGCCGCATGTATGGCTTTAACTGCAATATCTGAATTTGGTCCTCAACAATGGGTTGGGCCCATTTTAGCAAAAGCGGGCGCTAGTCCGATGTTAATTTTAGCATTGGTGACTGGTTTAATGGCGGTAGGCAGATATTTTGCTGGACCATTAATTAAGAAATTAAATACAGTGGGTGTATTACTTGGTTCTGCTGTGTTTGGCATTATTGGCTTATATATGATGAGTACTATGCAAGGATCCATGCTTTATGTAGCTGCCGTATTTTATGCTTTAGGTATTTGTTATTTCTGGCCTAATATGCTTGGTTATATTGCTGAAAACCTTCCTCAAACTGGCGCACTAGGACTTTCTATATTAGGAGGCATTGGAATGTTCTCCTCCTCTATGTTCCAACCAGTAATTGGTGCTTGGATAAGAGATAATAAAGTGGTGGCTGTAGCTAAAGGTTTAGTAGGCGATGCTGCTGACTTAGCAGCGGGACAATCTACTTTATCCAACATGCTAATTTTTCCAGGAATTTTAATTGTGGCATTTACTGCTTTGTACTTTTTTGGGAAAAAGAAACAAGTAGCTTAAATCTTAAGTGTTTTATAAAAAAGGGTCCACTTCTATAAAATCAGAAGGGACCCTTTTTTTATTGAAGTATTGCTTTAACTGGCTTTCAATTTTCTTATTGTCACATACTCAATCATCGCATTATAATTGCATCTTTTGTTATATTTAATTTATGAAATACAGGTGCAGCACAAAAGATAAAAGCCATATAAAGATGAAATCATTTATTTTGATTTTAGGTTTTTTGGGTACGGTTCTTCCAAACTACATTCAGGCATCTACTAAGAAGCGCGCTTTGTCAAGACCAAATATCCTGCTGATTATAGCCGATGATCTGGGTTACGGAGAATTAGGGTGTCAGGGAAATTTACAAATTCCTACGCCGAACATCGATGCGATTGCAAAAAACGGAATCCGGTTTACGTCGGGGTATGTTAGCGCTCCAAACTGCAGTCCGTCTAGGGCTGGAATCCTAACAGGAAAATATCAAACAAGATTTGGTTATGAAAATAATCCGATCGGTGCCAAAAATGATGATCCTGCTTATGGCCTGCCCACCGATCAGAAAACGATGGCTGAGATTTTACACAACAATGGTTATGCAACTGCAGTTATAGGAAAATGGCATCTTGGAGGCACCGCAAAATATCATCCTATGCGGCGTGGATTTGATGAATTTTTTGGCTTCATGCACGAAGGCCATTCTTATGCCTATCCTACCTGGAATGGCGTTACTTCAATGTATAGGCGCCGGACCCTTCCTGATGGGTCCAAAGGCAGGTTGATTAGTGGCAATACAGTCTATTATACCGCAATGGGAAATGATGAACCAGCTTATGATGCCAATAATCCAATCCTTCGAGGCAGTCAGCCTGTTGAAGAAAGCAACTACCTAACAGAAGCCTTTACCAGAGAAGCAATCAGCTTTATTGACCGAAAAAAAGATCAACCGTTTTTTCTAGAAGTTGCGTTCAATTCGGTTCATAGCCCGATGCAAGCAAAAAATGAAGATCTGGCTGGGCTTTCAGGTATTGAAGATATTCAACGGAAAATATTTGCAGGCATGCTTATGAACATGGATCGTGGTATTGGCCAAATTATTAAAAAAATAAAAGAAGCGGGCTTAGAGGATAATACGATAATCATTTTCTTGAGTGACAATGGTGGTCCGACCAGAGAACTGACATCTAGTAATTTACCTCTTCGCGGCGAAAAAGGAAATTTGTATGAAGGCGGAATCAGAATACCTTTTATGATTCAATGGAAAGGCCAAATTCCCTCTGGAAAAACCTATGAGAGCCCTGTAATATCGTTGGATATTTTGCCTACCGTTGCTATGGCCACAGGCGCGGAATCCCCACAGGATATTGATGGGGTGAATTTGTTGCCCTACATCAAAGGCGAGAAGTCCGGCCAGCCACATCAGTCTTTATATTGGCGTCAAAATGGATTGACAGCCTTTCGCGAAGGGAACTGGAAAATTTTTAGCAACAAATTTTACGGCCAGCAACCGGAATGGGAACTATATAACCTTGCAGAAGATCTTGGAGAAAAGAATAACCTAATCAAACAAAATCCAGAAAAATTCAATGAGCTTTTTCCAAAATGGAAAGAACTTAACGGTAAAATGATGGATCCTCTTTTCAAATAGCTAGTATTATAAATAATCGCCCTTCCACAAATTAAAAATATCCTCAACCCTTTTTTATTTGATTCATAAAGCTTATTTTTCATATTGAACATTTGTATTGATTTAACTGCGTATTAAACTCAAAAAATGATTAAAAATCAAAAGAAGATTAAAATTTTAGTAAGTACTATTTTTTTAATGGTCGTATTAATTTCTTTTACAGAAACTAAAAGAGCTTTTTTTCAGGATCCAAAAGACCCTAAAATAACCAACCTGAAACTTCCAGAGGGTTTTCATGCAGAACGCCTGTATGGTCCTTCTGAAAAAGGAGAAGGATCTTGGGTTTCAATGACTTTTGATAATAAAGGACGCATTATTGCTTCTGATCAATATGGCTCTTTGTATCGACTAATTGTTCCTAAAATAGGAGACACAACCACTAAAGTAAAGATTGAAGAATTAAAAATTACAACAGATAGTGCTTCTGCTAAAAACCCAGTAACCATGGGCCATGCACATGGCTTATTATGGGCTTTTAATAGCTTGTATGTTATGATTAATAACAACTCTAATGAAAAGTTTAAAAGAGGAAGTGGTTTATACAGACTACAAGACACCGATGGAGACGACCAATTTGATAAAGTAACCTTAATAAAAGCCCTTGAGGGTGAGGGTGAACATGGCCCACACAGTGTGATACTGTCGCCCGATAAACAATCTATTTATGTGGTAGCAGGAAACTTTACAAAAATTCCAAAACTAAATTCTTATCGCAATTATCCAGAAAGTAAAATAGATAATTTATTTCCTTTAATTAAAGATCCTAACGGACACGACAATACCGTACAAACGCATGGCGGTTGGATTGCACACCTAGATTCTACGGGTGCTAATTGGGAATTAATTGCTTCTGGTTTTAGAAACCCGTTTGACCTAGCGTTTAATGATCAGGGCGAATTGTTTGCATATGATTCTGATATGGAGTGGGATTTTGGCACACCTTGGTATCGGCCCACTAGAATTGTTCATGTAACAAGTGGTGCAGAGTTTGGATGGAGACCCGGCACAGATAAATGGTCTCCTAAATATCCCGACAACCTTCCTGCTGTAATTAATGTAGGACAAGGCTCTCCTACTAATTTGATTTATGGTGGTAACGCGCGGTTTCCAAAAAAATACAGAAAAGCAATGTTTGCTTTTGATTGGAGTTTTGGAATTATTTATGCAATATATAATGAACCCGATGGCGCCTCTTATAAAACCACTGGAGAAGAATTTATTTCGGGCGCACCACTTCCTTTAACAGATGGTGCAATTGGTCCGGATGGTGCTTTATATTTTTTAACGGGTGGTCGTAGACTTGAGTCTGATTTATACCGCGTATATTATGGAGACAATACTTTAAGTAATGATAATCTTCCGGTTGCCGAAATAACAAGCGCAGTAAAAACACGCCGTCAATTAGAAGCGTTTCATGGCACTAAAAACCCCGCTGCTGTTGATTTTTCTTGGCCCTATTTAAAAAACACCGATCGATATATTAGATACGCAGCAAGGGTTGCTATTGAAAACCAGCCTGTAGATGAGTGGTACAATAAAGTGCTTGCCGAAAAAGATCCGATTGCTTTAACCCAAGCGGCCATTGCCCTTGCGCATAAAGGAACTCTTGGTTCTGGAAATGTAGTAGTTAATCAATTAACCAAAATTGATTTTTCAAAACTTTCTGAATCACAACAACTCGATTTGCTTCGTGCTATTGAATTAATTTTTATCCGCCAAGGTCAACCTTCTGCAGAAATAAAAAAAGAAGTAGCCACTTTTTTAAACCCTTATTATCCTGCTAAAACAAATAGCCTAAATAGAGAGTTAAGTAAAATGATGGTGTATATCGATGCCCCAAAATCGGTTGAAAAAACAATGGCATTATTACTAACTGCAAAAGATGAAGCACCTACACAAAAATCAATTTCAGAATCTTCTGATTTAATTTTACGTAACCCACAATACGGAATGGATATTGCAGCGATGCTTGCCAAAATTCCACCTTCACAACAAACCTGGTATGCGAATGTGTTAAGCCAAGCTAAAAATGGTTGGACACCTGAATTACAAAAAAAGTATTTTCAATGGTTTTATAAAGCATTTAGTTATAGGGGTGGCGTTAGTTTTGTTGGATTTATAAATAGTGCACGCAAAACTGCACTAGCAAATGCACCCAAAGACCAATTTGATTATTTTAATAAAATTTCTGGGGATTCAATTGTATCACTTTCTTGGTCGGGGGTACCCGCTGGCACTATAATGCCAAAAGGGCCAGGAAAAAATTGGAAACTAACACAAGCTGTTAACGTAGTAGATTCTAGCACTACTGCAAGAAGCTTCACACGCGGAAAAGCGATGTTCACAGCAACACTTTGTGCCTCTTGTCATCAAATGAAAGGAGAAGGTGGTATTGCAGGTCCTGACCTTACACAATTAGGTAGTAGATTTAGCACCAAAGACATATTGGAGTCTATCATTGAGCCTAGCAAAACTATTTCAGACCAATTTGGTTCTACCATTTTCTTTCTGAAAAAAGGTGGATCAATTTTGGGTAGAGTTATTCGCCAGGATAATAGTAATTATTATATTTCTCAAAATCCATTTGCTACTAGTGTTGTAAGATCGCTTGCAAAAAAAGAAGTGTCTCGTACTCGAGTTTCTGAAACCTCACCTATGCTTCCTGGTTTGATTAATGGTTTAAATAGTGAAGAACTAAGTGACCTTATTGCTTATTTAAAATCTGGTGGAAATAAAAATCACCCGATTTACACTAAAAAAACGAATTAAAAAAGATGCCATCAACCAACGCTATATGGAGTGATAAAGTTTCTAATGTTGCACAAGTGGGCGGCATTGAAACATCCGTTTTAGATAACGGGCCTGGTAAAGGTGTGCGCATTGCTTGGATTAATACAGGAACCGGACTTCGATTTAAAGTGGTTATTGATAGAGCAATGGATATTGCCGATGCTTTTTTTAATCAACACAGTTTAACCTGGCTTAATCATCCAGGTGTGGTTGCGCCACAACCTTTTTCTCACGCAGGAACCGATTGGTTAAGAACATTTGGTGGTGGACTAGTTACTACTTGCGGTCTATCTCATATTGGTGGCCCTGAAGAGGATGAATATGGTGTGCGCGGCTTACATGGATTGATTAGTAATATTCCTGCCGAAATAGTTTCTATTATTCAACCCGATCCTGAGCAGGGAATTTTTACAATGAGTATTACTGGCATTATTAAACAAACACAAATTTTTGGTCCAAGCCTCGAATTAAAAAGAACCATATCTGCAAGTTTAGGAAGTTCCACTATTCATATTCACGATGAAATTATTAATCGCGGAAACGAATCGGCGCCACACATGCTTTTATACCATTGCAATTTTGGTTGGCCGCTTGCAGATGAGGGCGCACAATTTTTTTGTAATGGCGAAGCAATAAAAACTTGTCCTGCAGTTAGCAAAAAACACAATGGTCCTGGACAAGATGTTTTTTTCATTGACATCGCACCAAACAATGATGGCATTTGTGTATGTGGCATTGAAAATAAAAAAATAGGGCTTGCGGCAATATTAAAATTTCCTAAAAAACAATTGCCTTGGCTAACCAATTGGCAACACTGGTCGAAAGGCGAATACGTTACGGGTATTGAACCTGGCACCCATCCACCTATTGGTCAGTCTAAGGCACGCGCCGAGAATTCACTAATTTTTATTGCACCAGGCGAAACACGCTCCTATGATTTAGAAATTGATATTTTAAATAATCAAGAAACAATTAAAAAAATAATTCAAGAAACAATAATTTAATAAATCAACCCATCAAATTAATATGGAAAATAAAAGCATCGCACAAAAAGCACTCGAACAAGGCAAAGGAATTTTACGACTAGCACCTACTTGGGTACCTAGATCATTTTGCGTACCTGGTCGCCGCATTAAATTGCATCCCGATGATTATTATGTTTTAGGAGGTGTGCGCGGCGGTATTGACGAGCGCTGGTTATCTTCTACAACGCCTGCAAAAAACGGACCACTCACTGGTGAGAATGAAGGATTGAGTCCCGTTGTGTATAATGATGGAACGACCATCCACCAAATTTTATTAAAGGATGCAATTGATGAATTAAAAGGGGAAATTATTGGCGATCGTTTATGGAATGAATATAATAGCTGGCCAATGTATTCTAAGTTTTTTGATAATATGGGACCCCTTCCGCATCATGTGCACCACAACGATGAAAAAGCAGCACTTATTGGTCAAAAAGGAAAACCAGAAGCCTATTATTTTCCACCGCAACTAAATAATCATGGCGGTGATTTCCCTTATACTTTTATTGGCATTTCTCCAGGCACTACTAAAGAACAAATTAAAGAGTGCTTGGTTAACTTTTCAAAAGGCGATAATAAAATTACCAACTTCTCACAAGCGTACAAACTAGAACCAGGTACTGGATGGGATGTGCCTCCTGGATTATTGCACGCACCTGGAAGTATGTGTACTTATGAGCCTCAAAAAGCGTCGGATGTTTTTGCCATGTATCAATCTTTGGTAAACGAAGCAATTATTCCTGATGAATTATTATGGAACGGAACACCTAAAGAAAGTATTGGTGATTACGATGCTTTATTAGATGTATTGGATTGGGATTTAAATGTTGATCCTAACACAATGGAAAATCGTTTTATGGCACCTAAACCTGTGCATGATGTAAATAAAATGAAAGCAGCAGGGTATATTGAAAATTGGATTTGTTATAAGTCACACGATTTTAGTGCAAAGGAACTCACTGTTTTTCCAGGACAAACTGTAACCATTACCGATAGTGCTGCTTATGGTATTATTGTTATGCAAGGTCATGGAAAGATGGGCGTTTGGGATATTGAAACACCTGCATTAATTAGGTATGGCCAATTAACCAACGATGAATTTTTTATTAGTGAAGCCGCAGCAAAAGAGGGTGTAAAAATTATCAATACATCAGACACCGATCCTATTGTCATGTTAAAACATTTTGGTCCACGCAATCCAGATCTTGCTTTATAAAAAAATAAATTTCACCAACCAACAAATCAATAAAATGAATACAAAAAAAAGTTTTAACCTAAACAATATTATATTCATTTCCGTTGGTGTTGTGTTGGTAGCATTATTTGCGTTTACCGACACCACTCCATCAAAACTAACAATAAAAAAAGGCGCACATATTATTTTAGTGGGCAATAATTTAGGATCTCGAATGATGAACTATGGTTATTTTGAAACCGAACTTCAACTGAGATACCCCGAAAGTTTATTATATGTTAGAAATATGTGTGATGGTGGTAACACACCAGGTTTTAGGCCGCACTCGGGTCGTCCTACACCATGGGCTTTTCCGGGAGCTGAAAAATTTCAAACAGAATTAGCGAACGATCCTCATACAGAAGGTTTTTTAGAATACCCAGATGCTTGGATTTCAAATCACAAAGCAGATATTATAATTGCAATGTTTGGTTTTGATGAATCTTTTCAAGGAGCTGCGGGTCTTGAAAATTACAAAGCAGAATTAGATGCTTTTATAAAACATACGCTAAAACAAAAATACAATGGGAAATCTACACCGCAATTGGCCATTGTTTCTCCCATTGCATTTGAAGATTTGTCTTCTAAATTAGACCTTCCTAATGGCAAGATAGAAAACCAAAATTTGCAACTGTATAAAGATGCCATGAAACAGGTGGCAAGAAAAAATGGTGTTCATTTTATTGATGCATTTACGCCTTCAAAAGCTTGGATGGATAATCCTAATTCTGATTTTACCATTGATGGTTCTCAATTAAACGATGAGGGTTATAAAAAGTTTGCCCCTTTTTTAGTAGACGCAATTTTTGGCAAAGCCCCAGTGGTTGCAGCATCCAATCGTGCACTAGTATTAGACGCGGTTATTGAAAAAGATTGGATGTGGCATAATGATTTTAAAGCACCCAATGGCGTGCATGTTTTTGGTCGTCGATACGATCCGTTTGGCCCGGCAAACTATCCTGCCGAATTAAAAAAAATACGGGAGATGACGCTCATTCGCGACACTGCAATTTGGATGGCTGCAAAAGGGAAAAAAATGAACCTAGCAGCAGCTGATGCAAAAACATCTATACTTCCTATTGTTGAAACAAATTTTAAACCAACAGGAAAAGTAGAAGAGCCAAGGTATTTATATGGTAAAGAAGCTCTTGATAAATTTACAATGGCACCAGGCTATAAAATAAATCTTTTTGCATCTGAAACCGAATTTCCAGACCTAGCCAATCCTGTTCAAATTTCTTTTGACAACAAGGGTAGATTATGGGTAGCTGTAATGCCCACTTATCCGCATTGGAAACCAGGTGATCCAAAACCCAATGACAAACTAATTATTTTAGAAGACACCAATGGCGATGGCGTAGCAGACAAGCAAACTACTTTTGCAGACGGCCTTCAACTTCCACTTGGGTTTGAATTGGCGCCAGAAGGCGTTTATCTTTCACAGGGAACCAATATGATGCTTTTAAAAGACACCAATGGCGATGATAAAGCAGATACTAAGGAAATTATTTTAAGTGGATTTGATGACCACGATACACACCATGCGCATCATGCGTATACCACTGATCCATCGGGCGCCATTTATATGGGGAATGGTGTTTTTTTAGTGAACGATATTGAAACATCGTATGGTCCTGTTCGCGGAACCAACGGAGGTTTTTTTAGATATGATCCAAAAAATAAAAAATTAGATCGCATTGCACAACTTTCTATTCCCAATCCATGGGGTATTGCCTTTGATGAATGGGGCCAGGTTTTTTATGCAGAAACATCCGGACCAGAAGTAACTTGGATGATGCCAGGTACTGTCAAACCTAGGTACGGACAAGAAACTCCTAAGGCAAAAAATATTATTGAAGAAAGCCAAATGGTTCGACCAACATCAGGTATTGAATTTGTTTCGAGTAGACATTTTCCAGATAATGTACAAGGCGATTTGTTGATCAATAATACAATTGGTTTTTTAGGAACCAAGCAACACCAAATGTTTGAAGACGGAACAGGATATGTAAGTAAATTTCGTCAAGACATTATGATTTCGGCTGATTTTAATTTTCGTCCTGTTGATTTAGAATTTGCACCCGATGGATCATTATATGTTGCAGACTGGCATAATGTTTTAATAGGGCACATGCAACACAATGCGCGCGATCCGTTACGAGATCATGTCCATGGCCGAATCTATCGTATCACTTATCCATCTCGTCCACTTGTAGTTCCAGCAAAAGTGGCGGGAGCATCTGTTGAAGTATTATTATCTAATCTTACATTACCTGAATATAGAACTAGGTATAGAACGCGTCGTGAATTGCGTGCGCATCCTGCTGCTGAAGTGCTCCCTAAATTAAAAACATGGATAGCGCAATTAGATAAAACAGCACCTAATTATGAAAAGCTTTTAATGGAAGCTTTATGGGTAAGCTGGGGACAAAATAAAATAGACCAACCACTCCTCCATCAATTATTACAAGCAAAAGATTATAGAGTAAGAGCGGCAGCGGTAGAAGTAGTACGCTTCAATGAAAAACAATTACCCGATCAAGCAGAATTATTAATGAATGCTGCTAAAGATGAAAATGGCCGCGTTAGACTCGAAGCAATTGTATCGGCGTCTTGGTTGAGCAAGGAAAAAGGACTTCCTATTGAAATGGAAGCTGCAAAACAACCTCTAGACAACTGGATGAAAAAAGCGCATAGAACAGCAGTGGCTCATTTAGAAGGGCACAATGTAGCAGTAGTAAAACCCGTCATTGAAAAAGCAAAACAGGGTGAAATTAATGCTGTAGTTATGCAAACAGGAAAGGAAATTTATTTGAGAGATGGATTTTGTAATACTTGTCATCAGGCTAATGGCAAAGGATTAACTGCTTCAGGATTTCCACCGCTTAGTGAATCAAAGTGGGTAATTGGAAATGAAGAACGCCTAATTAAAATTGTATTAAGAGGCATCTATGGTCCTATTGTAGTGAATGGAAAAAAATATCCGGGCCAAGTACCCATGACGCCTTATGGTGGCATGTTGAATGATAAAGAAGTGGCTGCTGTGCTTACTTATATCCGTAACTCTTTTGGAAATAAAGCGCCGGAGGTGAAAGAACGCACTGTAAAACAAGTACGCGCTGCTATTAAAAATAAGGTTGGATTTTATTCGCCCGCTGAGTTATTATTATTACATCCAATGGAAAACTAAATCACCATCAAATTTATTTTATGAAAATAACTTATTCATTTAAACATCTTTTATTTTGTTTACTGTTGCTTGTTTTTGTAATAGCGGCAAATAGTCAAGCAGCGAGTCTAAATAAAAAACCATTAATTGTTTTTGTTACCGGCGATCATGAATATGGCGGAGAATCTACACTTCCATTGATTGCAGCAGAATTAGAAAAAAATTATGGCTTTAGAGTTAAAGTATTGAAAGCTTTCCCCGATCAAAATTCAGAAGAAAATATTCCAGGCCTAGAAGCTTTAAACGAAGCCGATCTTGCTGTTTTTTTTCTGCGTTGGCGCAGACTTCCAGCAGATCAAATTCAATTCATTGATGCTTATTTAAAATCAGGAAAACCGCTAGTGGGCTTTCGTACCACTACGCACGCTTTCAACTATCCTAAAGGACATCCATTAGAAAAATGGAATGCTTTTGGTGAGTTTGCGTTTAATGCACCTCCAGGTTGGGGTGGCGTTGCAAAGCATACCCATTATGGACACGAATCTTCAACAGATGTAAGTATTATACCCTCCGAAGCAAAAAATTTAATTTTAACTGGAGTGGAAAATAATTTTCATGCAAGGTCTTGGCTATACCAAGTGTTGCCAAGCTATCCTATTAAAGGATCAGTTGCCTTATTAATGGGCCACCCCATCAATCCTTCGCCCGCTTCTGCTTATGACAATCCTGTTGCATGGACCGGCACCAATAGTTTTGGCGCAAAATTTTTCTTTACTACGCTTGGGCACCCCGATGATTTTAATCAAGAGTCATTTCAACATTTAGTTATTAATGGAATTCATTGGGCGGCGGGTAAAAAAATTCCAACAAAATGGGCGGGTAAATTAACTATGAATGTTCCTTATCATGGCATTGTTGATTCCCCTAAAAAATAATAATTGTATGAATAAAATTGGTTTTAATACTTTGGTATGGTCGGCAGTTGTTTCGGATGATTTATTTCCGATCATTGATCAATTAAAAAAAATTGGATACGATGGTGTAGAATGTTTTATTGGAGCGCCCGATACCAAAGCCTATCAACGTTTTGGTGCACATGCAGCAAATATAGGACTAGAAACCACAGCTGTTTTTGTGGTTGATAAAGAACAAAATCCGGTGGATCCATCGCCAATAGTACGTGCACGTGCACTAGATAGAATCAAATGGGGCATAGATCGAGCACATGATATGCATGCGACTGTTTTATGTGGGCCTTTTCATTCAGCACATGGTGTTTTTTCTAAACAACCACCGCAAGAAACAGAATACGCACATTGTGCCGAACTACTCCACGCTGCTGGTGAATATGCTGCTCAAGCAAATATTACTTTGGCATTGGAAGCACTCAATCGCTTTGAATGTTATTTATGTAATACAACCAATCAATTAAAAAAATTAGTGACCATGGCCAATCATACAAACGTAAAAGGCATGTATGACACACACCATGCTAACATTGAGGAGAAAAATAATCATACGGCAATAAAAAATATTGCACCCATACTTGCGCATGTACATATTAGCGAAAACGATCGTGGTACTCCTGGAGATGGACATGTGCAATGGAATGAAACTTTTTCTATACTCAAAGAAATTAATTACAACGGATGGTTGACAATTGAAGCATTTTCTCGCAACGATCCTGATTTTGCCAACGCTATTAATGTATGGAGAGAATATTCTTTACCTTGGGATATTGCTACCAACGGATTAGCTTTTATTAAAAAACAATTAAACGAAACCATATGAAAAACAATTATCCAAAATTACACAACGCAACATGGCCGGGTATTGTAGGAAAAGGCCCTGATTCTGAACCACCCATTGGGCTAGATACTTTATTAGAATTAACAGTAAACGCCGAAGTTGATGGTGTAAAATTTGATGGGATTGACCTTGGCCTTTTTGAGCCACATTTTAATATTGATGAATCAGACGATGGCATTAAAAGATTGGCTGAAAAAGTAAGCAAACTACATTTAAATATTGGTAGCCTGGTAGCACCTATTTGGGGCGGACCAGCAATGGGATCCAAAGAAGATCGAGCTGTATTTGTAGACATGGTAAAAAGATCGTGTCGCTTTGGACAAAAACTAAAAGAGTATGGTGTAAGACCTAGTGGTATCATTAGAATTGATTCGGCTAGTAAGCCAGAAGCTTGGAGCGCAGACCCAATCAACAACACAAAATTAATTGCCGAAACTTTTAGAGAAGCTTGTGATATAGCAGCTGATTATGGCGAAAAATTAGCAGCCGAAGGTGAAATCTGTTGGGGTGGTATGCATAGCTGGACTGCTATGATAGACACATTAGAAGCGGTGAATCGACCTAATATTGGATTTCAAGCAGACATGGCCCACACACTGTTATATTTATTAGGATATAATAGCCCACAAGATCGCATATTACCCGAAAACTTTGATTGGAGCGATCAAGCGGCCTTGGATGAGGGTTTGAAAAAACTAACACATGCTTTACGCCCTTGGACCCTTGATTTTCATGTGGCTCAAAACGATGGCACGGTGCATGGAACAGGTGCGCATGATAAAACTGGCCGGCACTGCCAAGCATCAGATCCTAATGGTAAATTAGATATTGCCAAGCACGCAGGCTTTTGGTTGCGTAATGAAGACGGCGCACTTACAAAAGCATTCAAACATATTTGTTGGGATGGCTGTATGTTTTCGAACGAAGTAATGACCAAGCAAAAAACATGGAATGATATTTTATCTTCTATGATAAAAGTGCGTGACCAACATGGCTGGTACGAAGCAGAATAAAAATTGAATACTCAATCGTTAATTTATAAAAATATGTCAACAAAAAAAATACTCAATATTGGTTTAATTGGAGGCGGTTTTATGGGTCGTACCCATTCAAACGGTTATCGCCGCGTACCTAACTTTTTTCCTGAGCTTGCTTACACACCAGTTCTAAAAGCAGTTTGCTTTAGAAATGAAACAAAAGCAAAAGCATTTGCCGAACAATGGGGATACGAAAGTTTTGAAACCGATTGGAGAAAATTAATTGCACGCGCCGATATTGATGCCGTAGATATTTGTACGCCCAATGATACGCATGCAGAAATTGCTATTGCCGCTGCAGCAGCAGGAAAAATGATTTTGTGTGAAAAGCCTTTAGCGCGTGATTTAGCAGAATCACAAAGCATGGTAGATGCTATTGAAAAAGCAGGTGTAAAAAATACAGTATGGTATAATTATCGTCGCTTGCCAGCAGTAACTTTAGCAAAGCAAATTATTGATTCTGGAAAATTGGGAAAAATATTTCACTATCGTGCTAATTTTTTACAAGATTGGACCATCAATGAAAATTTACCACAAGGAGGCGAAGGTCTTTGGCGCATGGATGCCGCAGTTGCTGGATCGGGTGTGTTGGGTGACTTGCTCTCACATTGTATTGATACAGCCATGTGGTTAAACGGCGGTATAAAAGATGTATCCGCCATGACCGAAACTTTTGTAAAAGAACGCATGCACCAACTTACAGGAAAAATGACAGATGTAAAAATTGATGATGCCTGTTCATTTATTTGCCATTTTAATAATGGCTCTTTGGGTTTATTTGAATCGACTCGTTACGCACGTGGTCATAAAGCCTTGTATACTTTTGAAATTAATGGAGCAGATGCTTCTATTCGTTGGGATTTACATGATTTAAATAAACTTGAGTTTTATGATAATGCAGACGCTTCGGGTTTAAAGGGATGGAGAACAATTCATATCACTGATGGCGAACATCCTTATATGGATAAATGGTGGGTGCCAGGATTGAGTATTGGATATGAACATTCTTTTGTACATCAAGCGGCTGACTTTTTAAAAAGCATTGAAACAGGAGAACCTTGTTCGCCAACTTTTAGAGAAGCACTAGATACACAAAAAGTTTGTGATGCAGTTGCAGCATCAGCTGCTACACGCAGTTGGAAAGATTGCGGTGTGTTGTAAATAAATATTTTGTAGACAAAAATTAATTAAAATTTAGATGATTCAAAAAATACAGTTCCGCTTTGTTATTGCTTTATTACTTGTAATTACTACCCTATCAATTCAAGCACAAAAAAAAGATGGATTTGTTCAAATATTTGATGGCAAGACCATGGCTGGTTGGGACGCTGATACCACATTCTGGAAAGTAAAGGACCAAACTTTTGTAGGAGAAGTAACGCCGTTAACACGAATTAAAACCAATACTTTTTTAATTTGGAGAGGAGGTCTTCCTGCAAATTTTGAATTTAAAGCAGAATATCGCATAAGCCCAGAAGGAAATAGTGGCGTAAATTATAGGAGCGAAGAATTGCCAGATATCAAATATGCATTAAAAGGATATCAAGCCGATATAGACGGTAAGAATGTATATACAGGACAAAATTATGAAGAACGCGGACGTGGATTTTTGGGAATGCGTGGTGAAATTGCGGTATTAAAAACAAGTCAAAAGCCTACCATAATAGGCACTTTGGGAAATTCAGATTCATTAAAAAGTAAAATCAAAGTAGGTGATTGGAATGAAATTCATATAATAGTAAACGACAATCATATGCAGCATTTTATTAATGGTGTATTAATGAGTGATGTAACTGATGAAGATCTTATAAAACGAAAAATGTTGGGATTATTGGGTTTACAAGTACATGTAATGCCTTTTATGAAAGTAGAATACCGCAACCTATTTTTAAAACAGTTAAAATAGAAAAGATTCTTAGCTACTCAATAAAATTTTAGCGCAATAAAAAAACCACCTGCATAAAGTAGGTGGTTTTTTTTAAAGATCTATAAAATAAATCTTACTTTAAATTATAAACGAAACCATGAAATACATTAATATATATATCTGTAGCCTATTAATAACTATTACTTCCATTGCACAGCCGTTGCAAAAAGTTGAAAAAGGAAACATTGTAAGAATTGAAAATTTGAATTCTACTTATATAGGTAGTAGAAATATTGATATTTGGTTGCCAGAAGATTATAACAACAAGCATAAATACGCTGTTCTATATATGCAAGATGGTCAAATGATGTTTGATCCAACTACTACTTGGAATAAAAAAGCTTGGGAAATAGATAAAAGAATAAGTCATTTAAAAAATGACAATAAAATTAAAGATGTAATTGTAGTTGGCATTTGGAATGGCGATAAAAAAAGGCACTCAGAATATTTTCCTCAAAAACCATTCGATGATTTAAATGAGCTTGAAAAGAAAATTATAAATGGCGCTGCAAGAAATAGTACTACTTCGGTTTTTAATGGCTTTACAATTAATTCCGATAATTATTTAAAATTTATTGTAGAAGAACTTAAGCCTATAATAGACAAAAAATTTAATACAAAAAGGGATAGGGCCAATACTTTTATTGGCGGTAGTAGCATGGGTGGATTAATTTCTATTTATGCTATTTGCGAGTACCCTACAATTTTTGGAGGTGCCATGTGTATGTCTACTCATTGGCCGGGTATTTTTGCTATTGAGAATAATCCTTTTCCAGATGCATTTATCAATTACTTAAGTCATAAATTACCAGATCCAAAAAAGCATAAAATATATTTTGATTGCGGAGACAAAACATTAGATGCGCTTTATCCTCCTATTCAAATGAAAGTTGATGCACTAATGAAAAGCAAAAATTATTCAGAAAAAAATTGGCTAAGCAAATATTTTCAAGGACAAGATCATAGCGAAGGTTCATGGAGTAGCCGCGTTGAAATACCTTTGCTTTTTTTACTACAGAAATAACTCATTTATTTTCATTTTCAAGACTTCTAATATCTTCAATTAAATGCTGCATTTCTAAACTTAGTGTGCCATTATAAACACCTCTTATTCTATTGGTTTTATCTACCAAAATAACATGCTCTGTATGTAAAAACTGGCTACTGTCTTTACTAAAGCCAATATTTTCTTCGGCAAAATAAGATTGCCTGGCTAGTTTATAAATAGCAGTTCTATCGCCTGTTAAAAAATGCCAATTTGGATTCTTAATGCCGTTTTTATTAATATACTTTTTTAAAACAGCAGGTTTATCAATCCATGGTGTTACAGAATAAGATAACATTACAACATTGTTGTTATTTTTAAAACTATCGCTAACCATTTTAAAATTACTTGTCATTATTGGGCAAATGCTGCCACAGGTAGTAAAAATAAAATTGGCTACATGAATTTTATTTTTAAAAACTGATTGTGTTATAAGAATACTATCTTGATTTAAAAAAGAAAAATTATCTATTTGGTGTGTGATTTTATCAGAAACCGCTAACTTATTTTTTATAAAAATTGGATTAAAATCTGGATCATTGTAATAGGGCAAATCGATAGCATCAACCTTTTTCTCTTTGCAAGAAAATAGCAATAAACTACTTAACAATAAAAATACTATCCGATACATTTTTACAATTTTTGGTTCCCAATAACCCAAACCTCCTGCCTTTTATTGTAATATAATTAGCCCTAATCTTTCCATTCTCGTACCATAATTTTTGCACGCCTTCTTCTTGACCATTTTGGTAATGTGCTAAATGAAATAAATTCCCATTATAATCCCATTCCATTAATTCACCTTCGTAGGCATCATTTTTTGCTGTAAACTCAAATCGTTTTTTTCCATTATCCCAATACGCTAATTGTTTGCCATTTTTCATGTCATTTCTAAATTCTCTATACTCCATTAATTGCTTATTGGGATAATATTTTTTAAAAACAACAAGTTCGCCCTGAGCTTGCTCTTTTTGATTTGAACATGCACTAATAGTAATTAAAACAATGAAAAATAAATACCCTTTCATTATTGCGTAACAGTACCAGGAGTGCCGTAATAGCCACTTCCATTTAAATAGGGCGCTTCTGTGGTAAAATGATAATGATAAATACCAGCTGGGTAATCAATCGTTTTATGGGTATGTCCATGATAAACATCTAACATGGTGTTTACCACAACTGTTCCGTCTTCTTCTTGAGGTCCGTAAACTGGAAAGCCATCTAAAAGAAATCCCATCAAAGCAGATTTGGTTGATTTAACAGTTGTTAAATGTAAAGGCTCAACATGATAATGGTACATCCCTGATTGCTGTGGATGGCCATAGTACTTATCGAAACTAACTATTTCATTAGTTAAGGGTTGGCTAGGGCCTGCATATTGGTTAAAAAATATAACACCATTTACTGCAACTCCTATTGGGCCTAATGGCGTAGCAGCATGTGATGCATCTAGTTTTGGATTGACTGGAATTTTAAAAGTTGTAGTCTGTTCAATAATTGAATTAGGATTTTTTACAAAAGTAAACCCACCAAATGTTACACCACTATATGCTTCGTACAATGCGTTAGTTGTTGGATAGTAAGAACTTTTATGGTCTGGTAAATCCTTGGTTTTTATAGTGATATAGGTGCCATCATTGGTAACACTAGTAGCGCCATATATTTTTTTATATACATCTGGCACTAATACAGTTGCAGGTGGAGTTGTTGTGCTGCTTGTTCCATCAGATTTAGAACATGCCACGAGATAATTACTAAATAATATTATAATGAGTAGCCATTTGTTAATTTTCATAAATATTTTATTTTAGTAGTTAGATGTATGTAAGTTAATTTTCCTTCGTTTGTGGTATACAAACTTAAAGAACTTTCATATGAATTTTTATTACAATGTAATATTTTTTTATTTATATACTTTTCATTAAACTTATTTAAAATTATTTTAACAATTACCGAAGGAATTGAATATTTTAAACATCTATTATAAAGTAGGTTTTGAACGAAAAAGAACTCATATCTAGGTTAAAGCTGAACGAAGAAGCTGCTTTTAAGGTATTGGTAGAAAACTATCAAGACAGAGTATATTATATTGTACTTAATATACTACAAAATGATAATGAGGCAGAAGACACCGCTCAAGAAACTTTTATTCAGGTATTTGAATCTATCGGTGGTTTCAAAGAAGCGTCCAGTTTGGCCACATGGATTTATAAAATAGCTGTGAGAAAAGCTTTGGAGAAAATTCGTAAGCAAAAAAATAGACAAAGAATCAATTCCATTATTCCATGGTGGATGCCTGCCGAAGAAAAAAGTATTGACGCTGTTTATTTGAATCCTGGCATTAGTAAAGAAAATAAAGAAAAAGCTAACATAATTAATAAAGCTATTAGTGAGTTACCTAATAATCAACGAATTGCTTTTACCTTAATTCGAGTACAAGGAATGAAACCCAATGAAGCAAGTGAAATAATGCAATTGAGTATAAAAGCTATTGAATCATTATTAAGTAGGGCTAGAGAAAATTTAAAGAATAAATTAAAAAACTATTACAACTCATAAATATACAATGATGAAATCTTTATCTGACGAACAATTAGAGAATGAATTATCTGTCTTTTCTAATATGAAAGAGGTTGGGGCACCCAATTTTTTTTATACAAGATTACAAACAAGAATGGAAAAACAATCTATGCAGTCTGGATTATTGCTTTCTTTCAAGCCAGTTTGGGTAATTTGTATATTAACCTTTTTTTTATTAATTAATACTTTATTAATTAAAAAGAATATAAATGTAGTTCACACAAATACTAATCAAAATATTGAGGTATTAGCGGCTTCTTATGATCAAAATATTTAACCCTTTTTTATATGAAAGATTTAGTAAAAAATAAATTCACTGCTTGGCTGATAGTACTATTAATACTAGCAAATATTATAAGTCTTGTTTTTTTCTGGGTAGGTCATTTTAAAATAGAAAGAGATAACCTTCCAAAAGAAATTTTGGCGAAAGAATTACATTTTAGTGAAGATCAAAAAAATAAATATTTTGAGTTAGCAAAGGACCACCATGAATCAGCCGAAATAATAAGAAAGCAAATTAAAATTAACAAAGACAACTTTTTTCAATTATTAAAATCCAATAAAATAGTAGATAGTGTAAAAAACAATGCTGCTTTACAAGTTAGCTTGTCCATACAATCATTAGATATTTTAACATTCGAACACTTTAAAAAAGTTCGGGCTATTTGCACAAATGAACAAAAACCAAAATTTGATGAATTAGTTCAGCATATAATTAATACTGTTAACAACCCTCAACAAGGCCCACCTCCATTCAAAAATTAATTATTAAAATTTTTTATCATTTAAGGCATTGCTGTTATTATTATCTTTAGAAACAATTGCTTAAATCAACCTTAATGAAAAATATTTTTTTGCTTACTTGTTTTGTTTTATCGGATCATTTTTTAGTGGCTCAACCAAATAGTACTAAACCAACAACTAATATTAGAATAGAAATGCTTTTTGCTGAAGGAAAATCTAAGGCACTTATTTTGAGCTATGACGATGGCCCAGATGCCGACAGAAAACTAGTAAAATTGATGAATGATTATGGGCTAAAAGGTACTTTCCATTTGAATTCAAATAAATTGAACACGAAGGGCTATTTAACATCAGAAGAAATTAAAAGTCTTTTTAAAGGTCATGAAGTTTCAGTTCATTCAGCAAATCATCCAGGGTTAAGTGGTTTATCAAAAATCGATATTGTTTATGAAGTGGTAGAAGACAGAAAAGAGCTGGAAAAGCTCACCGGAAATATGGTAAGAGGTATGGCTTATCCTTTTGGTGTTTACAATGATTTAGTTGTTGAAACAGTTAATGGATTAGGGATTGAATATGCCAGAACGGTAGCCGATTCTTATAATTTTTCTATCCCTACAAATTTTCTTAAATGGGATCCTAGTATACATCAATTTGGCAAAGCTTATTTTATACCAAATGATGCTGAAAATGATAAAAAAGAATTAGCTAGTTTTTATAAATTGACAGATGATTTTCTTAAAACAACATCGCTAGCCTTATTTGATGTTTGGGGACATAGTTGGGAAAACAATGGCGAAGGAAATAAATGGGGTGAAATAGAAAATTTCTTCCAATTGGTTTCAAAACGTAATGATATTTACTATACCACACAAATTGCACTTGTTGATTATATTAATGCATATAAGAATTTAAAATTTTCTGTTGATAAAAATATCGTTTCGAATTTAAGTTCTATTGATGTATATATAAAGATTAACGAAATAACTTACAAAATTCCAGCAGGCTCTCAAATATCCATATAGAATAAATCGACTAATATACTAATTGACTAATTGCTTAAAAAGAATTTGTGTTACCAAAGCCAATACTTTAAATTAATAATTTTAAACACTCAGTCATGTATAGATCCCTTATAAAAAAATCAATCCTATTTTTCTTGATTTTATTTATTCAATTTAATGCGAAATCAATAAATGCCGTAAAATTAGTTTCACGCAAAGACTCCATTTTTTTATATTATAACCAACAAATAATTTTAAAAGCGCGTTTGTCCGAAAAAATTCAATCATTCAATATTCAACAAAATAGCCAAGTAATTAATGGGGCTAACTATCAATTAATAAATATCAGTGCAGCAAATTTTAATAAGTTTGAATTGTTTGCAAATGTTATGGGTAGTGATGAATCTATTGCTTGTGAAAGCGATCCAAGAATTAATGGTTTAAAAGTGGTAAGAAACACTATTGGTCAAAGCCATAGTTTATTAAACAATGCTATTTATGAACGCAAGCATGATTGGCTTTTATCTTTTGATGCTGTATATCCCAAACTAGTTATCAATGCTGAAGCAAGTTTTAATTATACCATACATTTTTCAGGCACTGAATTAATTATTCGATTCAAACCAAACTATTATCAAAAACACCGAGGACTTTCTTATTTTAATCCTGAACAATATTCGGTATGGAAAAAACCAGTAGTTGGTTGGTGCAGTTGGTTTGCTTATTTTAATAAAGTAACTGAATTGGATGTTAAAAAAACTACCGATGTGTTATCTAACAAATTAGCCCCTTTTGGTTTAAACTATGTTCAGATTGATGATGGCTATCAGCAGACTCCAATTGGAATGCCAGAAACATGGCTAGAAACCAATAAGAAGTTTCCTTCCGGGCTTTCAGCACTTTCTAAATACATTCAATCAAAAGGACTTACACCGGCATTATGGACCAATGTAGCATTTAATGATTCTGCAGCAGCTTATGCGCATAAAGAATTGTTTGTTCGCAATGAAAATGGAAACCCAGCAATGGGTAATTGGATTGGGTATTCAATGGATGGATTAAATCCGAAAGCTATTCAAACATTAATTACACCAGTATATAAAGAACTAAATAAAGAAGGATGGCAGTATATTAAACTAGATGCTTTAAGGCATTTAAAATACGAAGGCTATAATTCAAATAGTGCTTACTTCTTACAAAAAAAAGCTAACAGAAATGAGGCATATAGAAATGTAGTGAAAGCAGTTAGGAATGAAACAGGAAAAGATCATTTTCTGATGGCTTGTTGGGGAATTCGTCCTGAATTAGTTGGTATTGTTGATGGATGTAGGATAGGTAATGACGGCTATAGCTATGCTGGTTTAGCCCAATTCAATTCTTATAATAATATCATCTGGCGAAATGATCCAGACCATATTGAACTAAGCCCAAAAGAAGCTTACAGAAGTTGTGTAGCAACATCATTAACTGGATCATTATTTATGCTAACTGATAAAGCAGAAGTATATGAAAATTCAAAATTAATTGAAGCCGCCAAAAGGTCTATACCTGTTTTATATACGCAACCCGCACAAGTATATGATGTTGATCCCTCTCGTTCTGCTTTAATTGCGCAAGCAGATGTAGAAATGAGTGGCAGTGGCCCAAGACCCTTTGATGCCAGTAGTTCTACCACAACAGGATTGTTTTCATTAGAAATAAACAAACCCTTTGAAAACTGGGTGGTATTAGGCAGATTAGACGATAGAGATCAAACTATCTCTGTAAAAGATCTAGGATTGAATGATCAAAAAGAATACTTGTTGTTTGAGTTTTGGCGCAAAGAATTTCGTGGTATTGTAAAAAAACAATTTAACCCTGGAACAATTGATAGCAACTTCCATTGCCAGGTTTTTTGTTTACGTGAAAAACAAAATCATCCTCAATTATTAGCCACCAATCGCCATATTAGTTGTGGAGCACTTGAAATTGAATCAATGCAATGGAACAATCGTCAATTAAATGGTAGTAGCACGCTTGTAGCCAACGATGTTTATACAATGTATATATATGAACCAGAAGGGTATTCTAACACTAAGTTTACAGCTTTAAATGCGGATGTTTTAAAAAATGAAAAAGAAGGAATGATTCGTAAAATCAGTTTACAATCAAAAAATAATTCAGTTGTACATTGGGAGATTGATTATATAGCTAATTGATTGTTTATCCAAATTTCTGCAAAGTGATTTACTTGCCCAAGGTCAAACATCAATTTGGTATTTGGTTTACAAAATGCAGCATCTACCACAAAAGAACCATTTTACCAATTGTTATGGTGTAATTTAATAAATTTAATGCCCATAACTAAAGCAAAGCCGATATGTTCAGATTATTATTAGTTTTAATTGCTTTTTTGCTCTTTAATATAAAAAGCAATGCCGCTACTTTTTATATAAGCCCAGTTGGTCAAGATCAATTCGCGGGTACCATTACAAGCCCTTTTTTAACCATTCAAAAAGCGCAATCGATAGTAATTCCTGGCGATACGGTACTTATTAGGGGCGGAAATTATGTAATGAATGAAACACAAATTGCTGCTTATGATGGCATTAAACTATATGTTAATTTAATGAATAAGAGTGGTGCGCCTAATAAGTATATTCATTATCTAGCATACCCTAATGAATACCCTGTTTTTGATTTCAGCCAAATTAAGGTGCCTAACTTTCGTGTACACGCTTTTGAAATTCTAGGATCATGGTTACACTTTAAAGGTATTCAAATTATCGGCGTTCAAGTGACTATTACCAGTGTAAATACACAGTCAATTTGTTTTTCTAATGATGGTGGATCAAATAATATTTTTGAACAATTAAGTATGCATGATGGCCAAGGAATTGGTTTCTTTTTAACGAAAGGTTCTAATAATTTAATCCTTAATTGCGATGCGTATAAAAACAATGATACTACATCAAAAGCTGGTGGCGGAAGAAATGGAGGCAATGTTGATGGCTTTGGAAATCATCCACAAAAAGGTAGTGTCAATAATATTTTTAAAGGCTGTAGGGCCTGGTTGAATAGTGACGATGGATTTGATTGTATTAACGCACAAGAAGCTACTGTTTTTGAAAATTGTTGGGCTTTTTATAATGGATATGCAGAAGGATTTATTAGTAGAGGAGATGGAAATGGATTTAAAGTAGGTGGCTATGGTGCAGGTCCTGTAAGAAATTTGCCGAATCCAATTCCTAGGAATAAAACAATAAATTGTATTTCCGTAATGAATAAAGCAAATGGATTTTATGCAAACCATCACTTAGGTGGTAATGATTGGATTGGCAATACGGCTTATAAAAATGGTGTGAATTTTAATATGACAAATAGAAAATCTGGAACAGAAAGCAGTACTTTAATTGACGTTCCTGGCTATGAACATTTACTTGAAAAAAACTTGAGTTATTTGCCCAAAGTAAATGGAAATGATTACGCACACTTAAATTTGAATGAGTCTAAGTTTATAAACAATTCAACCTCTGAAAATTTAACAGCTACAGATTTTATAAATCTAGATTTGATTTTATTAATTGCTCCTAGAGATAAAGAGGGAAACTTATTGCGAAACGGATTATTAGAAAAGAAATGATATGTAATAACAAGGTAGTTTATGCCTCAAATATATTCCAATTAAATTATTTATTATCTAATCATCTCTCCTTCTTCTTCTCCAGAAGATGATTAAAACAGCAATCGTTCCAAATAGTATAGGGAATAGCATATTTAAATATAATGAAAAAAGGGGCTAGTTAGAAAAAAGCATTAATAAGCATAGAACTTGCGCATTGTTTATTCCACTGCCTTCACCAAATCTGCAATTATAAATTTAGACATTTGCAAGAATGCATACGTTGCTTTTGGAGCCGTTGCTGGATTGGTCATATACTTTCCTAATATGGAAGGAACAACTTGCCAACTCACACCAAATTTATCTTTTAACCAACCACATCTTGCAGGAGACCCATCTACAATTAAGTTGTTCCAGTAATAATCAATTTCTTCTTGTGTATCAACCATTACAATAAAAGAAACGCCTTCATTAAAATTAAATTGGTGCGGGGCAGAACTATCCATTGCGCCAAATGGAAATTTAGTTAGTTCAAATTGTGAATACTTAATATTCCCTTCTGTGTCTGCCTCTCCTTTTTCGTATTTACTAATTGTTTTAATTTCAGAATCTTTAAAAACACCTGTATAAAAAGCAATTGCTTCTGCTGCTCGGCCATTATTTGCTCCACAAAACAACATATGTGGCATTACCTTACAACTACTTTCATGGCCTAACATTAGTTGCCAATTAACACCAAATTTGTCGGCACACCAACCGTATTTTTTACTCCATGGATAGGTATTAAGTGCCATAAGCACTCTGCCATCTATAATTAGCTTTTCCCAAATGGAATCAATTTCAGCTTCAGTATCTGCACTAATAAAGAATGAAATGGAAGGATTTATAGGATACCCAGGACCTTGGTTTAAATTCATAAATCTTCTTCCAAACAAAGAATAATTTACCACAAAAGGATTTTCAGAAATCATTTCAAAAGATCCAAAAACAGATTTATAAAAATCAGCTGCTTCTTTTGCTTTTCCGTCGAACCATATACAGGTGCTTATAGCATGTGTCATATTAGTAGTGTTGCGTTTTTTAAGGAGATAAAAATATGAATATTACTCTGTGTAAGAATAATATGCGTATTACTATTTCTTCCAAGTAACCCTTCCCATTAACATATCTCCCTTAAAATTAGACTGAATCACTTCGCCCGATGTAATCCAAGATTCATTGTTGCCAATATTTGTTACATGAAAATTTCCGTATTGTGGTACAAGTTTAGGACTATTAATACCATCACCCACTAATGGAAATACAATACGTTCTGTCTGTTGCATTAAATGCATGGTTGATCGATTTACTTTTGCTAAATACAATGGTGCGCGCCAACGCATAACATTGGCGTTGTCTTCTGCCTTGCGCGTATATACCAAATACAAATCGTTTCCATGAGTCATCCAATGCTGTTGTGTAGTTGACATTGTTAGTGCATTGCCATCTTCCCAAGCCCATGCCATTGGCTTAGACCAAGTCAATCCATCTGTTGATTCGCTAACATATCCGTATCCATCTTCGGCTCTAATGGTTAAATAAAATATAGCGCCTAGTTGAATGAGTTGCGGCTCAAGTAAACCACGAAGTACAGTATTGTTAAGTGTAACACCTACTTTTTTTACTTTAATTGTTTTGCCATCAAAAGAGCATAATAAAGTTGTAACAGAACAATCTACTTTTTCTTTGTTTCTAAAGGTTACTGGAATTAATAAATCGCCATTTGGTAACACAACAAATTGCGATGAGCCCGCCGAATATATTGCTGAATTACGTGGGTCATTCCACTCTAATTTTTTTCTTTCAGACCAATTACCTACTGAATCGCGTGTTATATAAATTGGATATCGTGGAGGCTGTTCGCGAAAGAATTTTCCTTTTTTATAATACAAAATTTCTCCAATAGAAAGTAGTGTATTGGTTTTTGAATGATGCTGCGAAATCACATCACTCACTGCTTCTTCTACATCATTTTCTAGCAGCTTTCTTCCGAGTCCTGGAACCGCTACCGGCTTGTTCCAATTTTTGCCATTACTAGATTCACTCCAATGAACTGGCCCATAATAATCTGATCCTGTAATTTCTTGTAAGGTCATAAAAGCTTTCACGCCATTACTATTTGGCACACTACAAACACGTGGTAAAAACCAAGTAGTGCCAGAATCACGTCCTTTGGTAAGTGTTGATATTTTAATAGATTTTATTGGATCTGCCGAAGCTTTACTATCTATTAATTCATCATACAAGCAATTAACGGTTTGTTTAATCACTGTGTTAAAACCATTGGTATAACCGGGTCCTGTGCCATTGCAAATAACTACTATACCAAATTTTTCTGTAGGATTAAAAAACATCGCACTAAATAATCCGTATGCCGATCCTGTATGGCCTTTCATTGTTTTATTGGCAATTAATTTTTCGGTTGATAAAAGTGCAAGTGCATACGCTTCTTTATCGGTTGGTGAAGGTTGCATTTCTAGCGCACTTTGTTTGGTAATAATTCTTTGGCCTTTATAAATACCAAGTTGACTGTGCATGATCATATATTTTGCAAGATCAGTTGCTGAAATTTTCATGCCTCCTGCAGGAGAAAAAATTGGCGTACTATATCCTAATTCATAATTAGCAATCTCTGCACTGCGCGGATTATATGCGCCAGGAGCAGCATCGAATCTAGCAGAATCATTATTGTATTCATAAATAGTTGCAAATAGAGATTTGTTTAATGAGTCTACGCAATAGCCACCTGTAATTTTTAGTGGATCTAGAATATGTTTTTTTACATACAAATCAAAACGCTCACCAGAAACTTTTTCTACAATAGCGCCGGCAAGGTTAAAATTCAGGTTGCAATACAAATATCCATTTGCTGGCTCATAGGCATTATAACATTTGGCAAACGCTAAATTTTTTGATGGGTTGATAGCATCTAATGTAAAATATCCCTGACTATCATTAATAGATGATTTATGCATTAACAACATGCGGATCGTAATAGCCGTTTCAGGAAATTTTGGATTTCGAATTTTAAAACCAATTAGGTTACTAATATCATCATCGAGTGATAATTTTTTGGCCTCCACTAATTGCATAATTGCTGTAGCAGTAAAAGATTTAGAAACAGAAGCTATTCTAAATAAACAATCATCTGTTAAAGGCGTATTAGTGGCCATATCTTTCAAGCCAAATGAATGCGTATATATAATTTTATTTTTTTTAACCACCGCTACCGAAAGCCCCACCGATTTTGTTTGGGTCATAATAGCATTGATGCGTGCTTCCATTTTTTCTGACTGAGCACTTAATAGTTGCATGTTACATAATAGTATAATTGATAGATATTTTTTCATAACAAATCATTAAAAGTTAAACAAGAAATAATTTAAAAAGCTGAAAGAGATTATCCTGCATTTTAGTAAATTTAATTCCTTAATTTTAATGAAAGGGATTTTTATGCGTACATGTTCCGTTGACGAAGGTCGTAGAGGCTTTCTAAAAAAATCTTCCGCAATAGCTGCACTTTATTTGACGCCTACTATTTTAGTCAAGGCTATGTCTATTGATAAAGTAGTACCTGTTATGGTTGCAAAAGAAAAATTGAGTTTAACCATTAATGGAAAAGCTTACAATTTACAAGTAGATGTTCGTAGCAGTCTACTCGATTTATTAAGAGAAGATATTGGCTTAACCGGCACCAAAAAAGGTTGCGATATGGGCCAATGTGGCGCTTGTATTGTGCATGTAAACGGAAAAAGATTGAACTCCTGTTTGTCACTTGCGGTTGATAATCAAGACGCAAAAGTTACCACCATTGAGGGTTTGGCTACAGAAAAGCAATTACACCCAATGCAAGAAGCCTTTATAAAGCACGATTCTATGCAATGTGGTTTTTGTACCTCAGGTCAAATTATGTCGGCCATTACTTGTATTCGCGGTGGACACGCCAACACAAGACAAGACATAAAAGACTATATGGAAGGTAATATTTGTAGGTGTGGGGCTTACCAAAATATTGTTAATGCCATTATTGATGTGAAACAATCCGGAAAAACGGTCTAACCATTTTAATCTCTAAGTCATGTTTGAACCAAAGAATCATTTTAATATTGCTGCAGACGAAGAACGTGCTGATGCTGCCGAAAAAGTAACCGGCAGAGCAAAGTTTACAGCCGATCACCATATTGCAGATATTGCCTATGGCTTATTTGTTTGCAGCACGATTGCAAAAGGAACTATTACCAATTTAGACAGCTCAAAAGCGTTGCAAGCCCCTGGTGTATTAGATGTTATCTATTATAAGAATTGCCCTAATATACCAGGATACAATGCACTAACCCCCGATAACAAAAAAAATAATTTTGAATGGAAGGGATTAAAAGTATTGAATGATAATATCGTTCGATTTTACGGGCAACCTATTGCTTTAGTGGTGGCAGATAGTTTTGAGAATGCATTGGAGGCAGTAAAACTAGTAAAAGCCGATTATGCACCAGAACCATTCGACACCAATTTTAAAGAAGCCCGATTGGTTGAATCAAAAACCAAATTAGCAGGCAAGTATAAAAGAGGTAATCCAAAAGCATATTTAAGCGCACCATTTTTTATTGAAGCAGAATACAATACCCCAATTGAAGTACATAGCCCAATGGAAATGCATTCTACCATTGCTGTTTGGGAAGGAGACGATAAGTTAACCTTGTACGACAAATCGCAAGGACCAAGAGGTACTCAGTCTAATATTGCTAAAGCATTTGGAATACCCGATAAGAATGTTCGTGTGATCACAGAATATGTGGGAGGTGCTTTTGGCAATGCATTGCGTAGTTGGTTGCATGTACCTGCCGCTTGTATTGCAGCAAAGAAATTGAAACGACCTGTTAAGGTATTATTAACGCGTCCACAAATGTTTTCATTGGTGGGTTATCGTCCGCAATCATGGCAAAAGATTGGTATTGGTGCCGACAAAACAGGAAAATTAGTAGGTATTTCGCACGAAGCCATTAGCAATACTTCTCGTTACGAAGACTTTCGCGAAGGAATTACTGAAGCATCTAAATTTTTATATAAATGCGAAAACGTTGATACCGAATACAAATTATTGCCACTCGATTTAAGTACCCCAACTTGGATGCGCGGACCTGGCGAAGCAACCGGTTGTTTTGCATTGGAGAGTGCTTTAGATGAATTATCGTATCAGTTAAAAATGGATCCGGTTGATTTGAGAATTGTTAACTACACAGATACGCATCAAGAAAATAAATTGCCTTGGTCGGCTAATAATGTAAAAGATTGTTATGCTGCTGGTAAAGAAAAAATTGGTTGGAAAAATCGTCCTAAAAAACCAGGTACCCTCAAAGAAAAAGGATGGCTAGTAGGATATGGAATGGGTGGAGGAGTTTTTGGTGCTAATAAAGGCAGTGCAACAGTAAAAGCAATTTTAAAAGCAGATGGAAGTTTGGTATTACAAAGCGCCGTAAGTGATATGGGGCCTGGAACTACTACTGCTATGGGCATTATTGCAGCAACGTCTTTACAAATGCCTACAACAAGAATAAAATTCATCTTGGGTGATACAGACCTTCCTCCAGGCCCATCACAAGGAGGATCAGGCACTACATCAACACTTGGTTCTGCAGTAAATTTAATTTGCGAAACCTTAAAACAAGTAATTAAAGAATTAGGTATCCAATATATTCCTGCATTTAAAAGTTTAACAATAACAGATTTAGAAGTTAAAAACGAATTATTGATTGATAAAAAAAATCAGGGCAGTCAAATTTCTATTGTTGAATTATTGAAGCTTGCAGGTAAACCAAGTATTGAAATCACCAAAGAATCCAATGGCAATAATTTCCAAGAAATTAAATATGCTTTCTGTTCTTTTTCGGTGCATTTTGTAAAAATATTGGTGCACCCAAAAACAGGTGAAATGAAATTGGAAAAAGTAATTACCACCGGTGATGCAGGAAAAATTATAAGCGAAAACACAGCCAAAAGCCAAATGATAGGAGGTGTGGTTGGAGGAATTGGTATGGCATTAAAAGAAGGATTAGAAATTAATCATTCAACAGGTGAAATTGCAAATGCTAGTTTTGGCGACTACCATGTTCCCCGTCATACAGATATTCCTGAAACAGATGTTTGGTTTGTAAATAAACCCGATCCATTTATTAATTCCATTGGTGCTAAAGGAATTGGAGAAATTGCAATCATTGGTTTTGCTGCAGCTGTTGCTAACGCAGTCTATAATGCCACTGGAAAAAGAGTGCGTGATTTACCTATCACACCAGAAAAATTAGGATTCTCAAAGGCTTAAAATAACCCACATGAAAAGAAGAGCATTTTTAGGAAGTATTACCGGCCCTGTTGTTGCAGCTTGTGCCGTTTGCATGGGCGCTTGTAGTAAAACTGGAGGCGACTCATTTACCTCTGGTGGTGTTGCGGCCAATTTTAATGTTGACTTAGGTTCAAATCTAACAGCAATAGGTTCTTCTATATTACAAAATGGGGTAGTGATTGTAAGGCTTGCAGCTGCAAATGTACCTGCTTCATTCACTGCTGTACAAGCTGCTTGTACGCACCAAGGCACATTAGTTAATTATAACCAATCTGCTAATAAATTTATTTGTCCAAATCACGGTGCAACTTTTTCTACCACAGGTGCAGTTACCCAAGGACCAGCTACAAATGCATTAAAAGTTTATGCCATTGCTATTTCTGGTTCAGTTATGACAGTAACTGGATAGGACCATTACGTGTTTTATACAATAGAAATGATTAAAAATATTGTGCTGAATTTACAGCACATATTAATTATTCTATAATTTAATATTAATTGATTGACCCCATTTTAATACGGTAGCTGATGTTGCAGCATTCCAAAGTACTTCTCTAACGGTAAGTACTTTGGAAACAGTATTAATAGAAACAATTTCGAAAGCTAATTTAGATTCATCCTTTGCAGAAGACTTACCCTTCATTGGGCTGTCGGTTCTTATACAAGGAAGATTAATGGTACTATCTGGTCCTTTCCAATTATAATATTCCGTAAAGTTCTCGTGACCATGAAAGTAAACTTTAATGGAAGGATGTTTTTTAATGAATGCTGCAAATGATTTTTGCTCAATTAGTGTTTCACCCTTTACTTGAAAGCCATCTTTATACATTTCAGGAACTAGGTTTTCGAACTTGTCGGTTTCATTAATATCATGGTCTCCATTGGGGTTTACAAAAAATCGAGCTTCAACATTTGGAATTGAATGCGCAAAAAGCAATACAGGAGTATTTTTACTAACCTTTTTCAAATCTTTTTCCATCCATACTTGTTCTGTTGAATCGGGCCAAAGACTTAAAAAAATAAAATGAACACCTTTAATATCTCTTGAATAATGAATCCTACAAACTGTGCTATCAAAAACAGTTAATTTTTTTTCATTTGGAAACATCAGGTTATAAATACCCAACATAGATGCAGGATCTTTTTTAGGTTCCATTGGTCGATGAAACCCAATAGCATTACTCATATCGTGATTACCAGGTACAATTAAAAGATCGGATTTTTCGGTACTAGTTTTTTTAATTTTTAATCCGTCTAAAAAAAGAGTAGTAAACTCATTCCAAGACTTTGTAGCTGATTGAATGCCTATTTCCATTCTGTTGGCAATATCACCAGTTATAACAATAGCGTCTAAATTTTTGATGCTTTTATTGCTTTGCACTCCATTATCTAGAGGAAATGTTTTTGTGGTTAGCTGATTTATTTCATTGACCATTGCTTTATTTACAGCAGCTGCAGAAACATTTTTTTGACCCCTAAAATTTTCTTTTGTTAATCCAAAATGCACATCTGATGTAAATACAAATTGTATGATAGAGTCTTTGCCCTGTGCATTGATGAAAGTATTATTAAAAAAAAATATTGATAATACAATTAATACTGAAATGTTCTTTGAAGGTTTTACAAGCATATTTAAATATTTAGACTGTGCCCTTTTTTTAATTAAACTTGGCTTATAACATAAATAGGTTCCCGTAATGGTTAAAAGCAACAATGACAAATCCATTATAATGGAATATCCTTTTATAAATATGCTCAATACATTTTTATAATAAAAAAGGTGTTATAAAATTATAACACCTAATTAGAAATATGATCGTGTATTAGTGTTGGTTACCTCTACCATTACTTTGGTAGCATCCTATATCTTTTCCTGGAGGAGTAATTTCAGTGGCACCATATCTTAAATCAACAGGCACATCTGCTCTAGCAGAAAATCCAGTATATCCTGCATTTAAACAAGGCGATGTTGGCTTTAAAGAAAAATTATAGTTTCCAACTACAGCAATATCTGCCAGTTTTAATCCACTAGGCAAAGGCACTGGCGCATTAATGAATTGAGGATTATTAATACCTACCACTGAGCTTGGTGCTGTGTAAGCATCTCCTACTTTCCAGCCACCTGGTAAATAAGTAGAAGGTTTAGGAAAATCAGTTTCTTGTGGTTTGCTAATACAAGTACTTACAGATAATGATGGAATGAATTGACTTGCTACAGAAACTGAATCGGCATAATAATAATTATAGCCATATTGTAAATTAGCAGTATCCGCAATAGGCGTTCCTACTACTCTTAAACCAAATTTACAGTTAACAATTAAGTTATTATAAGCCATTCCACCAGCACCTTCTTCGAAATTAATTGAACCACCTCTACCCGCTGCAGACCTTCTATAACCACTATTAATAATAGTGTTATTATACATTCTAACATTCGACGCAGGAAATCCTGGTAAGATATTAATGTTTGATAATTTCGGTCCATTTGTTGCCATACCAATACATAAGTTATAAGCAAAATCTCCAATGGTACCGGCTTTAGCATTCATTGCTTCTCCGCCTGTATAACCACATTTTTCAAACGTATTGCGCATTACAGAAATTTTTCCACCATTAATTCTAAATGGATCATCCACACTGCCATAAATCCAAGAATCTTCAAATACAAATACACCAGCTGGGTTTGCAAAATAAATAGAATAAGGACTAGTACATCCAGTAAAGCTTTTCATTGCTGAACTAATGGTGGCACCGCCAAACTCAATATGGGTCCATTTAACTACTATTAATTTACAGGTAGTGGCACCAATAACGCCAGTCCATTTTCCCTGTAAAGCTGGATCTGTGTTTGGATTTGCACCATTTTGGTCGGTTTTGGTTACACCAGGATAAGTAAGCATAATAGGTTTTTCTTTTGAACCCAAACAAAGCAAGGTTCCTTTAACACCTAAACCTACAGGAGCAGCAACAGTTGCTGAACCGAAATTAATGGTTACCCCTTCTTGAATAATTAAAGTATCGCCATCATTTACAAAAATATCCCCACAAATATTATAGGTTTTGCCAGCTAACATCGTTCCTTTTAAAGCACCTGACAAACAACTTGCATCACTAATAGGCGTTGCTTGTGGTAACACAGCTGCCCACAAATTTTTGTCTTCATTTGTTTTTGTACAAGAAGAAAATAATAGTGCGCTCGAGATAAAACTAAGTATCAATAAATATTTTTTCATGTTGTATTTGTTAGGTTGGATTATTAAAATTTATAACGTAATCCAAATAAGTAAGAAGTTTTATAAAAATCTCTTTGTATAATAATTTGACTGTCCGGATTTGTTTGCAATGCAATTGGGCGACCAGCTGCAGCCAAATAGTTATTATAAGATTGGTGTAACGATAATTCAAAAGGAGCATCCGTTAAATTGTTAATCTTACCATACACAGATAGTTTTTTAACAATGCGCTTTTCAAATGAAAGGTCTAACTGTGTGGTTGGTGACTGCCAATAGTGCAAGCCATAATATGGACTAACAAATGACACCCTTTCTCCAGTGTAAACCAATGCGGTTTGAATATCGAGTCCTATTTTAGGATTTTTATATATCAACGAAATATTACCAATATGATTTGATTGCCCTTGCAATGGTCTAGTTTCTGAAACATATTTTAAAAAGGCAGTTCCACTAGCATTTTTGTAAGACAATAACATACTGTCTTTGGTAATGCTAGAATTGGTGTAAGTATAGTTAGCAGATATTCCAAAAGATCCAAAGTATTTAGTAAGCACCACTTCTAAACCGTAGTTGGTTGCTTTAGGACTATTAACTGGTAATAAATAAAGGCTATTAATATTTTTTGGTTTTACTGCTGAAATTTCAATTGGATTTGTGATGTCTTTATAAAAAGCGCCAATTAAAAACTGATCGGCATTACCCGGATATAATTCATAACGAATATCTAAATTATTAGAGGTAGTATGTTTTAAATTAACTGGATCACCTTGCTCTTTAAAGAATTCGCCATCTGGACCATCTGGAATTAATTCTGCAAAACCAGGCCTAGCAATAGCTTGATAATAAGCTAGTCTTAAATTTTGAGTTTGATTAAGTGCATATTTAAATTGTAAACTTGGCAACTTATCGGTGTATTTAATAGTACCTGATTTAGCAGCTACGTCTGGTCCTAATTCTGTTTCGTAGTGTTGGTTAGTATTTTCTATTCTTACACCACCAATTGCTTCTAGTTTAGCAGACAATTGCCACTTAGCTTGTATGTATTCTGCATTTATATCTTCTTTAAAAGTATAATTATTTCCAGTTGCATTTATCGCACCATCCGCTGGGTTTTTGAAAATAAATATGGCACTATTAATATTTGTATACAAAGAATTTAATAATGGATTTAAGCTGTAATTATTATAAAAATTATCCCTGTTTTTACTTCTTACTAATACACCCGCTTTTAAATCTATTGCTCTGTTAAATAGTTTTGTAGTCTTGGTAAAATTTAAATATCCAGCAACATCTTTATCGGTATTATGCAACCATATATGGTTGATTCCTTGAACCTTATCTAGCGCTCCAGGAGATGCTACTGTTTGGTATTGGTGTTTAAATTCTGATTGATCTGGGGTATTGTTCGAAGCTGTTGAATACACCAAACTCCAATCTGCTTTTAAACTGCTACTTAAAGTATGATACCCTTGTAAGGTTGCATTATAAATGGATTGGTAATTCCAACTACTTCTTTGCCAATTATCTACCAATGAATTAAGTGTAACAGTATCGTAAACAATTCTGGTTTGATAATCATTTAACTTAACATAAGTATTGGTTAAAGTGATTTTGTTTTTGCTATTAAACACATAGTCTAGTTTAGCATTCAAACCAGTTCTTTGGCTTTGTACAGAGTATTGACGTTTTTGTAAGTCTGAGAACAAAGGAATATTATCAAAACCTGGTTGTGCACCTGGCTGAGAGTTAGGTAAAAAGAAATTTGAAGTAGTACCGCGGTAAATGTTTTGGTAACTATATGAAGCAATAAATCCTAATTTCTGTTCTTTACCAAAACGATTGCCATAAGTAATACCAAACGTTGAATTGATTGGAGAAGTTTTATCGGTGTAGTTTAAATGTGCTACAGAAAAATCTTTAGGCGTTGAAACATAGGTTTTACCATTTATTTCTGATGGCGATAATTTGTTGATAGAATTATGATCAAACTGTTGAAAAGTTTGGCTTGCAAAAATATTACTGTAACCAGATGAATAGTTTGCTTGAATTACTTTTTTACTAGGCGCATCTTTCATAACCAAATTAACCGTTCCACCAATTGCATCGCCTTCCATAGATGGTGTTAAACTCTTACTAACTTCTAAACGCTCTAACAATTCAGAAGGAAATATATCTAAAGGAATATAACGACTCTTATTGTCTGGACTTGGAATTTTAATACCATTAACTAAGGTATTGATATACCTTTTTTCCATCCCTCTAATAATAGGGTAACGCGCTTCGCCACTACCACTTTTTTCAATTGTTACACCACTTACTCTTTGTAAAGCATTGGCAACAGTAATATCTGGTAATAATTGAATGGTTTTTGCAGACAAAACATTAATAATAGGATCTGCTATTTTTTCTAGTCGGCGAGTGGCATTGTCTGAACCACTATTGGTAGAACTCACCGTAACTGAAGACAATGCATTGCTTGTTGCTTCTAACAAAAAGTTTACTGTTTTTGTATCGTTATCAGTATCAATTTGAACTGATTTTTCTGCAGTTTTATAGCCAGTAAAACTTACTGTTAATTCAATTTTTCCTTTTGGTGTATTTTTAAAAACAAAGGTTCCATCTAACTTAACCAATGCAACTAAATTGGTATTTTTA
>Ga0304728_1000294_pt1 | contig 42019 bp, 32 predicted proteins | sample C_130625_MF_Meta_FD_190476 | JGI IMG/M metagenome (GOLD analysis project Ga0304728, IMG submission 190476) | Freshwater microbial communities from Lake Croche, Canada to study carbon cycling - C_130625_MF_MetaG (v2) (version 2) | ecosystem: Environmental > Aquatic > Freshwater > Lake | place... | reverse complement strand
CGCTTATAAATAATTCTTCTTGATTTTTCGTGTATTGTTTTTCTTGGATACATATTTTTCTGGTCTTTCGTAAGCACCCTTAATTATGTTTCTGTATTTCGTCTTTCACATCTTCAATAACCAAAAAGGAAGAGGAAAAAGTAAGACCATCGTAGGTGAAATTCCTACTATTGATTTTACATTTTTTTCTTATTTTTTGCCCTATAAAATGGGCGTTTTAAATGAGAAAAGGTGTAATATAACAAAATCACGCACAAACAATTCAAAGAAAGGTTGCGAATATATGAAAAATAATGATTTTTGAATTAACCATAGACAATAGAGAATCCGGTGTATGTGCCAAGATTCGGGAAATTATTCAAGCCTCTCCTACGCCATGCCCATTCGAAATAAATGTTGCGCCGTTACCCATCGGCGATTTCGTATTTTCCCATAATAAAAAAATAGTTGCAATCATTGAACGCAAATCATTGAGCGACCTTTTGTCGAGTATCAAAGATGGACGGTATGAGGAACAGTCATATCGATTGATAAACACCGCAGAATGTCCTATACACAATATTATCTATGTGATCGAGGGAATGTTTTCTACGCTGAATGGCGCAAAAGACAAACAAGTGGTGTTGTCCGCCATGACTTCACTGTCGCATTTTAAAGGGTTCAGTGTCATACGCACCTGTTCCACCCAAGAAACCGCGGAACTCATAGTGGGATTCGCGAAAAAGGTTGCGAAAGAATACGCGAAGGGAAATATACCTATTCCAGTGAAAACGGACAGCGAACCCAAAAGCGGAGGCGGAGGCGAAGCCGATTCAAATAATGTGTATAGTTCAGAATCGGTCATTTCTTCCGTCACATCATACTCTTCCGTTGTAAAAAAAGTTAAAAAGGAAAATATCACCAAAGAAAATATAGGCGAAATCATCTTGTCGCAAATCCCGGGGATTAGTGCAATTACGGCAAAAGCAATCATGAATAAATTCGCGGGTTCATTCGCCGAATTAATGCGGGAATTGGGCAACCCCGATTCGCCAAAATTCGCCGATATTACATATGTGACTGGCGGAAAAACGCGGAAAATAAATCGGACGGCGGTGGAAAGTATCCGGACATTTTTGGCGGGATGAGGAGGTGTATAGGATCCTATACACATCTTGGTCTACCCCCGAACCGAACCAACCACGCTGATGGGTCTCTCACAAATACATAGTAATAATTGTATATGATCCTATAGAATTATTATATACAACGGTCACAAAACAACTCACTGCGCCAATCCTGATCCGCATTAGCCCCCCCCCTCCAAGGTCCGAAGGACCGAAGCAAGAGTTGTATAGGATCTAACATTCTAGGGTTGCGCAACCTTTATACACCCTTCATCTTCATTCCTCGCGCCAAAATATCCCATAATATCATCTAATAATCCCGCGGGACATTCCGCGGTAGGAACAATGAGACCCAATGAATTGTATGTGATATGTTTCACCGGGGAATAATTGTGGTCTATCAATAACTTCCATCTATCATTATACCCCCTATTTTTTTTAGACCCGTGGTAATAATGTCGAATCACTCCGGGAACATACCCCCATCGGACATTCTTCATCTTATCTTGATATGCAGCAATCGACGTTTTATACTCTTCCGTCGAATCTGCATTTAACGATTTCTCCCAATGGCCCAAAAGACACCACATCATCATATTATCTCCCGAACCTAGAATCGCCTTGTCATATAATCCTCCTAACCTTTCGAATAGTTTTCGGGTCATTGCCCATGCATATCCCGGATGCCAAAGGTTGGCGCCATTATCCCCGCAATAGGGCAACCTTTTACTATATTGAAAAGAGGCGCTATTGAAAACGCGCATGGCCGACCCGTCATTATTCATATCTACGCAATGACTAAAAAGTTGCACAATATCTTTCGACCCATTCAATACACGCAATGTATCTGCCGCCCATGATACATTTTCGAATTCAATATCCGCGTCTATCCATGCAAACGCTTTGAAATCCGGCGGCAATAAACGGCGAACCCCGATATTGACCATATTCTCTTTATGCCATAAAGGCGTATCTGTTCGCAATTGTAAATGCCGCGGATTTTTCGCATCGGTAATCACGAATTTTTGGTCTCCATAAGCTAATTCTATAATATACAGAATCACCCGCGTCTCCTCTTTTTCAACGCGATTCATGAACTCGCGCATCAGAATATAACGCTTGGCAAAAAGACAGGGATTCGAAACCACGGCGATGACATGGAGATAATTTTCTATAGGATCATTATTCTCAATTGCGTATTTGATGTCGTTGAAATTATACCGTATATTGTCAATTTCGACACCATTTATGATAGTCATATTATATAGTATATAACTATATAATATTTGTATAATTTTATAATTCAGCGAAATTATATTTCTTAGAAAACCGTCTACGCAATTCCGCGGGGAATCGGTCATATTGATGCACTATATACGGCACTTCGCCAATCTTGTTTATTATCTGATCCGCCGCATTTAATCGCCGTTCTCCTTGTCCCGCCGTATTTACTATTATATCATTATTGTCGAATATCGCAACCTTTACACCCAACTTGTTCATATACAAAAGATAATTGTGAATGGCCTGGTCTAGATTGATTTGGATACGGTAGGAATTGATTATTTGACACATTACAGAAACGTATTTTTTAATAACTTCGATTTTTCCCAATGTTGTCCCGCAACAAATAATAGGATTATTTCCGATTTTTGCAAAAATGTCTTCGCCTAATATTTGGCCCAACATTTGAATCCACGGTGTGTTGTATACTTTTTCATCGCAAATTCTCAATTCTTCTTGGAATCCGTAAATATCCGCCGCGTCCGAATCGGATGAAAAATCATACTCTTCTATATTTCGTTGGAAAAGAACATCGCGGAAATCGCACATGAACAAATATTCGCTTTCAAAATACGCATTTTCCAAAAGTTTTTCTAAACAAAAAAAACGGTGATTGTTGATATGTGTATTTTGATGTATAGTATCATAGAAAAGAACCACGTTTGAATATTTTTTCGTTACCAAATCCATTGTTTTGTTATCTTGTTCTTTGACAACAATAAAAACCTTGCCACTAAATCCGGTATCATTCAAAGAACCTATAAATCGATCATATACAAAAAATGGGTATCCAGTGGCAAATGTAATAATGTCGATTTTTGTCATATGTAAAAGATTGAAATAGTTCACATATATTCTTTATATGAGTTTTCTATCTGCTGAGTTATGCGAAAATACTTTTCATCTCTACATTTGTCCCATGCAAAGAATCATTGGGTAATAAAAATTTCGCGGCGGAATCTTCCGGCATTATTTCACTGTCCTTGTATTTTCCAGAGGATACAGCATCGCGCGTGTATAATACACCCCCCCAATTTGTATCCATCGGATTATCACTGATTTTTGCACCTAATTCGGTTGATTCGTGTATTTTGTCTAAATTGGTGTATAATCCAATTTGTTGACCATATGGGTCAAACCCGTTATATTCGCCTTTATTATAGGTCGAACTTGCGCGACTAGCATCCATGACTGGCATCGGATTATCCCTACTAAAATAAGAACTAGGCATTTTCTTCGGCGGTTCTTTGTATAGTGCAGTTGTAGTAGGTAGCGATTTTCCTCGTTGTTCAAAAGGTCCGGGGCGAACGCGATAAACACTGTTACCTTGGGTGTTCGACTCTTCTTGAACATAGAGTATAGGACAACCGGATTTTCCGCCATTTTTCGTTTTTTGTATTTCTAAATACTTGATATATTCATCAATCGTATAAAACGGAATCGGATTTTCACCGGGGATATCGGGTTTTTTTGAATTATACAATAATAGAGAATCGCCGGAATGAATAAGCATATCCGGGCAAGAATCGTCGGTTTCTTGGGTCGAATCTTGGTTCGAGTCTTCTTTATTTTCCATATTTTCAAAAACATTTGCTGAGGTGGTATAATTCAAACAAAAATAAATTCCGAATAAAAATGCTAGAAATGCAAATGTCAAAAATACGGCTGTTACCTTTTTCATATACTATACTATAATAATGGTATATAAAATGTTGTAACTGATTATTTCCGGTAAGTTATACAAATATACGAGTTGTCGGAAACGGTTAACATTCTATTTTATTTGGGTTTTGTTTGAATAATACTAACTGTTAGCAGCGTAAAAAAGCCCGGGAAATTTTGGAATCATAAGTGATTCTAAAACAATTGATGTAATATTTAAACCTAAGACAAGTAGTCCTCCTATAAAAAGTAGTTTTCTTATAATAAATTTATGATATAACAACCTTAATGAATAAATAATAAGTAAACAATATAAACTATTAATTATAATAAGCAAAATTGGAATCGTTGGATATTCGTATTTAATAGTGGTTTTAATATTATCATTATTATTACCCAAATATAAACCCATAGTCAAAATAAAAATTAATGCTTGACTAAAATATAAAAATCCTATTTTATGTGATTCATTAGATAAAATATCAACTGAAGGACCAATCAAAGGGATTTTTATAAAATGTATTATCTGAAATAAGACGTGTGGTATTTCAGCGATATATGTTAATATATCTAGTGTAGGAAAATCAATATCAGCGAAATATCCATGATAAAAATAATCGATAATTTTAATGATTCCTTTATAAAATAATACACAAATACTTAATATAATATAAAACAATATTCGTAAATATGCCCATATACCGGGAAGAAAAATACTGGAACCTAATATTAACGCAAGAAGAAAAATCGCACTTATTACTTTTATTATAATAACAAAGAAATAATTCAATGTGAAATAATTATTAATATTCGCAATCGAATAATTCCCATCTAATTTAACAAATATGCGTAAAAACCCCAAAATAAATATACTAACTATGAAAAATAAAAGATACATGAAATTGCTCGTTCCGCTCTTTTCGGCTGTCGTTTGCAGTCCTTCTATATTCATAATATCACTATTATTAAAAATAATATAAAATGCGGAAAAAACAAGGACAATTCCGTATAAAATTTGGATATTCATTTTTTTCATATACTATTATATAATACTCTATGAAAAAACCACCTCATAAAAAACCATCTAAACAAATTATCGGCAAAGTTTATGCGAATTGGTGCGGTCATTGTAAGGCATTAAAAGAAGAATGGCCCAAATTTAAAAACATCGTCCATTCAAAAGGGGTTAGCGATATTGATTTTATTGAAATCGAAGAAAGCGAAAAACACAAGCTCGACCGTTTCAAACATAAACATAATATACAAGTGAATGGATATCCTACTATATTTAGAATAACTCCATCACCAATAAAAATAGGAGGAGGGGTGAACGAAAAACATCATATAGAATATTATAACGAAAAACGCGATGCATACTCTTTGTCAAATTGGGCATTAAATGGATTGACCAAAGTTGGCGGGAAGAAAAAAAGAATGTCGAAGAAAAAATCGGGCAAAAGGTTGCGCAAAACAATGAAACGTATCTAATACAAAATTGATTCATTGCGGCAAAATCATCTAAACACAAATCAAATAACATAACAGAATGGAAATAATCAAAAACCCCAACGTATTTTTCAAACTCCTCGATTTTGTCGTATTCGACCAATCTATTTCAGCCACCGCAGAAAGTGCGAGCAGCGATTCTGATGCATCGAGTAAATCACAGAATGCCCCGTCGGCAAATGCCATTGTGATACAGATGTATGGGATCAATGAAAAAGGCGAAACGGCGTCTATCTTCGTCAATAATTTCGAGCCATTCTTCTTCTGCAAAGTCGGCGATAATTGGAAATCGCACGATGTCCAGCAATTTTTCGACCATATAGCGGGGTTGGACAGTATTCGATATTATAAAGATTCCATCGTATCCGCTAAATTAGTCGAATCCAATAAACTCTACGGATTTAGCGGGGGGAAAAAATCCAAATTCGTCCAATTCACGTTCAAAACCATCGCGGCATTAAATAAAGTAAAAGGCCTCTGGTATAATTACGATAATAATACCGGGATTCGCCGTCTTACCCAATACAAATACAATCAAACCTCCATTCCAATCTATGAAAGCAACATACCGCCACTATTGCGTTATTTTCATATACAAAATATCAGCCCCTCTGGATGGGTTTTCATTAAGACCAGCCAAATGATTGTATATGATCATAAACGCACAACTTGCACCCATGAGTTTTCTTGTATGAGTCGAAATTTGAAACCCGCTGCACAGAAAGAGACAATTGTCCCATACAAAATCTGCAGTTTTGATATAGAAGCGAGTAGTAGTCACGGCGATTTCCCAATACCCATCAAATCATACAAACGCCTTTCGACGAATATGCTTGACGTATACAACGAACAAATTAGTTGTGGGGGGGTCGATAAAAATGTGGCTACGGCTACTGCTACGGCTACGGCTACGGCTACGGCTACGGCTACTGCTACGGCTAGAACACGAGCATTAATCACTCGAGTGATAAAAACGGCATTCCAACAAGATTGTTTCGATAATGTCGATATTGTTTATCCTATAAAAAAAATAGGCAAACCCGAATTGGAAAAATGCACAAACACATTCTTCGACGTCACATTGACCCATGTGACCGATGCAAAATCGGTCGAAACTACGATTGAAATGATGTTCGAAAAGATGAATGCAAGTAATGAAGGCAACGGCGACAACAAGGAGGACGGGTCCGATTCCGATTCCGATTCTGAACCGGCGGAAGAAAAAAAACCTTATCCAAAACCGAGAGAGAAGAAGGCGAAATCCGCCACTTCAAACGGCACCAATATATTTACATTATTGGCAGATGATTCCGTCGAAAGAGAAAACAAAATCCTCGCTATAACCCAAATGTTCGGACTCGCCGGATTCCCAAAATTAGAAGGAGATAAAATCACGTTTATCGGGTCAACCTTCATGAAAAATGGCGACACTGAACCATACCTCAACCACTGTTTAGCCGTAGGAACATGCGACCCCGTTGATGGCGCGGTTATCGAATCCGTCGAGAGTGAAATCGACATATTAACCCAGTGGACAGAATTGATTCAGCGCGAAAATCCCGACATTATTATCGGATACAATATCTTCGGATTCGATTATGAATTTATGTTTCGCCGGGCGCAAGAAAACAATTGCGTCCTCGATTTCTTCAAATTCTCGCGGAATATAGACGAAACGTGCATCAAAGAAAACGTAAATCGCATCACGGGAGATATCACATTTGACATCGAAAATACAAAAGTTGCACTGGCAAGCGGCGAATACGACCTCCGATATTTCAAAATGCCGGGTCGTATCCAAATTGATATGTATGCATATTTCCGCCGGGATTTCAATCTCTCATCATATAAACTCGACGACGTCGCGGGAGAGTTCATCAGCGATTACATAAAAACCGTCAAATATATCGACGAACCCGCAGAAACACATCTCTATAGCAAAAATCTGCTCGGGCTCCATCAAGGCGATTTCATTCACATATTATTGTCCGGGTTCACAAGCGATTATTTGGACAATGGTCGCAAGTTCCAAGTCAAAAGAATTGTATATGATCAAGAACACAAGGATGACCTATACAATGTAATCGTAATTTCGGGGAAATATGACATACCGGCGGATAAATCCCTCAAATGGTGTATGTCAAAAGACGATGTTACCCCCCAAGATATTTTCCGTCTATCTGGACCCGGTTCAACTTCGGCGGATAGGGCAATTGTCGCAAAATACTGTATTCAAGATTGCAACCTCGTCCACCATCTCATGCGCAAAATCGACGTAATTACCGGATATGTAGAAATGGCGAGAATTTGCAGTGTTCCAATCAGCTATCTCGTATTCCGCGGACAAGGCATCAAACTCACCAGCTATGTTGCCAAAAAATGCTACGAAAAAAATACGCGCATGCCCGATTTAGAAAAATCGCGGGATAACGAAGGGTATGAAGGAGCCATCGTATTACCGCCGAAATGTAATATGTATATGGACAACCCAGTTGCGTGCGTGGATTATTCTTCGCTATACCCCTCTTCCATGATTAGCCAGAATTATTCGCACGATAGTAAGGTATGGTCAAAAGAATACGATTTGGAAGGTCGACTCATTCGCACGACCGGCGAACAAGATAGAAGAGGGAACTTCATATATGACAATTTACCCAATTATCAATATATTGACGTGGAGTTTGACACATACAAATATTTGCGCGACCCGGCAAAGCCGAAATCTCGTGAAGTAAAAACGAAAGTGGGCAAAATGATTGTGCGGTGGGCGCAATTGCCAAATGACGAAAAATCGATTATGCCGAGTATTTTGGAAGAATTATTGAAAGCCCGTTCGGATACGAAAAAACAGGCGAAAACCGAAAAAGACCCTTTCATGCAAAATATATTGGATAAACGTCAATTGGGGTATAAGGTGACGGCGAATTCGCTTTATGGCCAATGTGGTGCGAAAACATCGACATTCTATGAGAAAGATGTGGCCGCGTGCACGACTGCGACTGGTCGATTAATGATAACCTATGCCCGTCGGATGATAGAAGAGGTTTACGGGGATTTGGTATATGATACTGCGAGTCAAGGGCCTGTCCGATGCAGGGCGGAATATATATACGGGGATTCAGTCGCGAATTATACTCCAGTAACTGTGCGAATTGATAAAAAAGATATGGTCATTTGCACGATAGAAAAATTGGCTGCAATTTATGGCCAAAATCAATGGGTCTCTTGCGAAGAACTCGGAAAACAAACGAAAGAATTTTGCGAATTATCCGGCGTAGAATCTTGGACGGAATTGGGGTGGACTCCAGTTAAACGCGTCATTCGTCACGCTTTAGCTCAACATAAAAAGATGATGCGTATTTTAACACATACCGGTTTAGTTGATGTAACAGATGATCATTCACTTCTAAAAATAGACGGAACTGAAATATCTCCTAATGATTGTTGTATAGGAACTGAACTAATGCAATATAATCAACTTATATATGAAGGAAATCAAGAAACATCTATTACCAAAGAACAAGCTGCAGTTATGGGATTCTTCTTTGGTGATGGAAGTTGTGGAAGTTATAATTGTCCTTCTGGTAAAAAAAGTTCTTGGGCTCTAAATAATACAAATTATGATATTTTGGAAAAATATTTAATTAATTGTAAAATAGCATACCCAGAATTTGAATGGTATGTTCTAGATACTCTTGAAAGTTCAGGTGTTTATAAAATAGTTCCAAAAAGAAAAAAATATGGAAGTATTGCAAAATTTGTTATTGAATACAGGAAAAAGATGTATTCTAATTTATCTAAAATAATTCCATTGGAAATAATGAAATCTTCATTTGAAATTCGACAAGCCTTCTGGGACGGTATGTATGATGCTGATGGAGATAAAGATGCTAATGGATATATAAGAATTGACCAAAAGAATCAAATTAGTGCTGCTCATATTGTTTGGTTAGCAAATAGTCTTGGATGGAAAACATCAATTAATTCTAGAACAGATAAACAAAATATTTATAGAATTACTATGACAAAGAATACACAACGGAAAAAAACAAATGCAATAAAAAAAATCCACGAGATTGTGGGTTACGAAGGATTTGTATATGATCTAACTACCGAGAATCATCATTTTGCGGCGGGTGTTGGAAATCTCATTGTTCATAATACTGACTCCGTATTCTTCACCTTCAACTTAGAACACCCCGAAACAAAAACCCCCATCCGTGGCAAATCCGCTCTAGAATGCACGATTGAAATCGCGCAAGATGCCGCCGAACTTTGCACCAGTTATTTGAAACCACCTATGGCATTGGCATATGAAAAAACACTGATGCCTTTTATACTTCTATCTAAAAAACGATATGTTGGGATGCTGTATGAAGAGGATGCCAACAAGGGGAAATTGAAATATATGGGTCTCTCATTAAAACGCCGTGATGCATGCGATTATTTGAAAGATACATACGGCGGAATACTTAATCGATTAATGATTGAGCAATCCGAAATGGCAGAGACAAATCCCATACAAAGTGCGATTGATTTCCTACATACTTCTCTAGGAAATCTCATTAATGGAACTGTTTCTATGGAAAAACTCGCCATTACAAAGGCATTGCGAAGTGATTACAAAAATCCCAAGACAATTGCGCATCGCGTGTTGGCAGATAGAATTGGTCAGCGAGACCCCGGAAATAAACCCAAACCGGGTGACCGTATGAAATTCCTCTTTATTACAAACCCGAATAAAAAAGCGCTTTTGGGCGAAAGAATCGAGACGCCTGATTATATTATTTCATCACGCGTGCAAATTGATTATACATATTATATTACAAATCAGTTAATGAAACCTTTGCAACAACTCTTTGGTCTAGCATTAGATAAAATCATGGAAGAAGGGAAGAATGCAAAAACGCCCGCAAAACGCATGATAATACGCAATGCACAAAGCAAATATAACAATGAACTACAAAAATTGAAGGATGAATGCGGGGATGATATTGAAATATTTATGAAAAAGAAGGAGAAAATTTGCGCGAGGAAAGTGAAGGAATTGTTATTTGACGAAACATTGACAAAAATATTTAATTCGCAAAATAATATACAAACTATCGACTATTTCTTGCGAAAAAATTAGATATTTTTATATTTTTATATAATATGTGTATTATATAAAATCACCCCAATTACGCAGTATTTATTTCTTACTCGAAAAATTATTTTTCTGGAAGAAGTTCATAAATCGGATTCGCCGGGCAATTTTTATCCAAATAATATCTGAGCGATTTTTTATTGTTCCCTAATACCCTCCCGTATTTACAAAATTTTGAAACATATCTAATAAAATCGAAGAACTTCCAGATGTTCTCGTATTTCCGGTGGTTCTCGTATTTCCGTTGGGTCTATATCTCATGCGTCTAGGCGCCGGTAATGAAGAAACCATCGGGACATTTGAGACATCAATTATTAAATTCGGCAACCTTTGTGAGACAAAATCATATAACAAATCTGATACTGGATTTGGGGGTTGAACAGGAGGTTCGGGTATGGGATCGGGCATGGGGTCGCGAATATCATGTCTACACAGTGGACATCGAACATTCCTAGAAAACCAATTCATTAGACTCGAATGCTTGAATATATGACCACATTGAATAATCTCACAGAGGTGATCGCCATCTTGGAATTGTTCTAGCGTAATCGGGCATTGCGTGTTTCTGTATACGTTCAATGAATCGTATATGATGAAACGCGTGGCATTGTCGATTTGTTCATATGTCGGATATATAATAACATTTTGCAAATTCTCCGTGTTTTGCGGTTCAAAAATATAAGATATAACATAATCTTGGATAATGGATTCGGTTGAACGGTTATTCACCCCTGTTGTTGACAAAGGTCGCGGCGCTACCGATATTCTTTCTTCATAATCGTGCGCTTGTTGCAATAACTGCATGGAATATAAATAATTATATTGGTGATTCAAAATAATTTGGTTATTCTCATGAATATTTTCTATCAAGAGTCGGTCCATTCTTCTGTTATAGGATAAATCCATGAAATATATAATATACTTAAATAACGGTTTAAATATATTTTAATCTATTATATATATTTTTTGAATAAATTATAACGGATGAAACGAACACGTCGGAAAAAAACGCAATATTCAAATGATTCCGATGAATCTATTAACTCGCATACCGACCCTGATTCAGAACCCGGAAAAGTTCATGCACAAGGATTAACTGGATTAGCAAATCTGGGAAATACGTGTTTTATGAATTCATGCATTCAAGTTCTGAATCATACATACGAATTATCCAAAATTCTAAATAAACAAAAATGCAAAAAAGCCATGAAAAAAGACACCCCCGAAAGTAAAATAACAGAAGAATGGATAGACCTTCAGCGTGTATTATGGTCGGGAGATGGTATTGTTTCCCCCAATAAATTTGTCCATAATGTTCAACAAATCGCACATATAAAAAACCGCGAATTATTTACCGGGTATTCCCAAAATGATATGACCGAATTTCTCCTCTTTTTTATAGATTGTATACATACCAGCATTTCGAGACCAATGCGAATGCACATTTCCGGAAATGCCGAAAATCAAACAGATCATATAGCAATCAAATGCTATGAAACATTGAAAGCGATTTATTCCACCGAATATTCCGAAATAATGGAAATGTTCTATGGACTCTATGTGACAAGTATTCATTCGGAAAAAAACGACGCCACAATTCACTCCATACATCCCGAACATTTCTTTGTTCTCGATTTGCAACTCTTTTCACATACGGCGAATGAAAAACGGATATTTACGAATATATATGAGTGTTTCGACCATTTTATTACGCCCGAATTTATGAACGGCGAAAATGCATGGTTCAATGAGAATACAAACGAAAAAGAAAATGTCTATAAAAAACTCCAATTTTGGAGCTTGCCTAATATTTTGGTTATTGTTCTCAAACGTTTTTTACCCGATGGACATTTTGGGAAAATCGACGCAACGATTGATTTCCCGATAGAAAATCTCGACCTTTCTAAATATGTATTGGGATACAATGCCAATATGTATGTATATGACCTTTTTGGGGTGTGTAACCATATGGGTGGTGTTATGGGAGGGCATTATACATCATACGCATTGAATATGAAGATGAAAAACCCCGAAAATGCAAAATTAAAAGGACAATGGATACATTATAATGACACTTTTGTGGAAAGTATAGCGAATGTGAAAGAAACGGTTATTTCACCAAATGCTTATTGTCTTTTTTATCGCAAGAAAAATAAATAGTATAATATATGACGTCCGTAAATGATGCAATAAGCGAAATTTTTAGTAGTTCTATATTCACATGGTTATTATGTTTTTTAGCAATATATTTCGTAATCATTTTTATTTCTCGTATATTTTCCAGTGATTCGCCCCTTTTGATTAGTCGATTGTTAGATATCGCAATTTTCGGCGGCATTTTATTTTATATTGTCATCACGGGAAATACGAAAAATGATTCATCGGCGTTAATGACGCAATATGGGGAAAAGATAAAAGATTATATCACGAATCCATATTCGATACTCTCTTTAATCATATTCATCGCAGCATTGTATTTGATCGTATATATCGGGGGTATTCCCATGGACTCGAATAAACCTTATTCCATTTCTTTCATCGAAAATTTGTGTTGGTTGATTTTCATCATTTTATTGATTGTGGATTTTTTTACTCTTTTTTTGAAAGTCGATTTGGTCGGATTTTTTTCGAAAGAAATAACCATTGTGAAAAAAACACTGGATATTTCGGCGAATGTTGTGAAGCCCGCCGTTAAAAAAGAAGTATTCAATATTTCGAATAATTTGTATACATATGAAGATGCGCCAAACGTATGCGCGGCATTTGACGCAGATTTGGCAACTTATGAACAAATCGAAGCATCGTATAATTCGGGGGGAGAATGGTGCAATTACGGATGGAGTCAGAATCAAATGGCATTTTTCCCGACGCAAAAGGCAACATGGGAACTTTTGCAAAAAAATCCCGAAAAGAAGAATAATTGCGGTCGACCGGGAATCAATGGAGGATATATGAAAAATCCATACATAAAATTTGGCGTCAATTGTTATGGAGTTAAACCCAAAGCCACCGACCAAGATTTAGCAATGATGCAATCGAATACGCCGTCCACCTCAAATGATGTGATATTGGACGAAAAGACAAAGTTCTGGAAGGACAACCGTGATAAATTATTGCATTTGAATTCATTTAATAGCCAAAAATGGTCGATAAATTAGTCGATATAAACCTAACTATACCATGTTCATATAGTGTATATTGGAAAATACGCAAGACAAATATATCAAAAAGTCCGATGTAGGCCATAATTCTATTTCGGTAAAAAAATGAATGAATGTTTAGAAATTTGCACCAAATCCAGTGGTTGCAAGGAAGGAGGATATGGGAATACACATCGAGTATGTAAGTATATAAGTCCCGATGGTTATAATGAACTCAATAAACATTTTGAATAATCACTCTTTGCCTACAGAATAAAACATTTTATTAAACATACTTTCGGAGATTATACCATCCGATTTTAATCCGTGTATTCCAATCGCTTTTCCGTTTAAATTTTCGACGCGATTGTCATAGAACATTCCAAAGGGAATGGCCAAATTTTCAAAACGATTATGAATAGAGCCAGAACTGCCGCCAATAGTTAGCCCCTCTTCATGTTGAAAGTTGCGCATATGATGCCGCATTCGCAATTGATATTTTTTCACTAATTCTGTCATAGAAACTCCTCCGTATAATGGAACTTCTCTACCATCTTCTCCTCCTCCTTTTTGTTCAAATATGGCCGATTCTTTATTAGACATTTGCGCATTAAAAATACTTTCGCCTCCCGTTTGTAAGAATCCTTTATCAAATTGCATAAGTAATGATTGTATATGATCCTATACAATCATCATGGGAAAATATTTTTGTATTTTACACCGATGTTTTTGGATGTGAGTTTTCTATTTGTAATATTGCGTTCGTTTTTGCGTAATTTCTTTTTATTTCAAATGTTGTTTTTATTTTGCGATTTTCTTTTGTATAATTCAAAATATACTGGACTTGTTTTTTATCCGAAATAATTTCCGATAAACATTCTTCTAAATATGAATAGGTCAATGCGGGATATTCTTTTTTTTCTATGAACGTCAATTCGCCGTCATTGATTTCTATGGACGCCTTTTCCATTTTGTTTTTTGTAACATACTCATTAATTTCTCCGAGGAATTTGTGTCGCATCTTTCGAATTTCTTGCATTTTTTCATTGACCTTTTTTATTTGACTATCTAATGCAACCCATTTTTGCACATTTTCGACGAATTTGTATCTTGCTTGTTTATAGGAATTTGGCGTTTCTGTATCTGTCATATATAATATTTGATTATTTTTACAAATGATAACGCGGTTCGATTACCGTCTTCTTCTAAATGTTCTTTTGCGCCCTAATTTCTTGCGATAGCTTTTTTGTTTGAAAGTTCGTCGTCTTTTACCCATCATTTGGTTCGCATAAAGTAATGCTGCAGGGACGGCGAGATTGTTAAATACATTTCCCCCACTTTTACGGTTACCTCCTGCTTGAGATGGCGCCAATGGCGCGAGTGAACCACCAGTTGTGTATGAAGCCGGCACTAATGGCGACGAGGTAGACCCCCCCGTTTGAACATTATGGGGTATATTTACGGCAATTGCTCCATTAGGTCCGGCTGTTTGTGCATCTGTATTTCCATATACAGAAATCGCGTGTTCTGCTGCACCCGCACCCCCGCGGTGTCTTGGTCGTCTTTGATTTTTGCTGCTGCGTTTTTGACTTTGTTTTGGCATTATATATTTAAGTAATATTTTATATTATATCGAATTAATAGCATTCGCCAAAGTAGGCGTATTTGACAAACGCAATAATATGAAAAACATTGCTAAAATAATGAAAATAAAAAAAACATTATATATGGCAATTATCCAAATGTATATATAAATTTCGTTGTAAATCATATTAATAATAGGCGTAATTATTTCCTTCACGTCTTTTTTCGTTTCTTCGCTTTTGAAAAATTCAATGCACGTATTACGCAAATTTTTCATAATGGTGATGTTATATCTTACTGTATAATAGATGTTTTTTTATTATATATATTTCACGCATACTAATAACGTAATCGTTGTGAATTCTCAAATAATTTAACCCCATAAAACATATATTTAAGCAAAAATGATATATGACCCTATACCAGATTTTTCTTTTGAAAACATTAAATTGAATACGCCTTCTTCCAATGGAAGTAGTTATTTCATCGGATTTTCAATTGATAAAGAAAATCCTCTTTACATTCAGCCGCCTAAATGTATTGTAAAACAGATTGCCCTTTCATCGAAAAACGCCAAACGGATGAACTGTGATTTACAATTTCAAAAAGAAAACGACAATTTTATTACTTGGATGGATTTATGTGAAAAATACGTGCAAGATAAAATTTTCGAAAATAAAAGTAAATGGTTTGAAAGTCAATTGTCAATTGAAGATATACAAAGTTCATTTATTCCCACTTTAAAACCATACAAAGGCGGCAAGTTTTATTTGATAAGAACAGCATTGCCAAATCAAAATGGCGTGTGTTCAATAAATGTATATGACGAAGATGAAAATAATATATCGATTGATATGATTAAAGAAGGTTGCCAAATTATGACAATAATGGAAATAATGGGTGTGAAATGTTCTTCTCGGAATTTTCAAATAGAAGTAGAATTGAAACAAATAATGATAGCAAAACCCGTAATATTGTTCGAAAAATGTTTATTTCATAAACCCGCTATTAAAATGATGAGTGATTATCAAAAACCGATGACTCCGAATACTGATAATTCGCGAGATGAAAAATACCAAACTCTCACGGTAGAAACTTTAGAAAAACATACCGAAGATTTAGGAAATAAAACCTTTTTTTTAGAACCTCAGGCTCTCCCTCTCCCTCTCCCTCTCCCATCTCCGATTGATCCTATACAATCACTTGCACCCAACCTTATCGCTTTAGAAAACAGCGCACCCAACACTGATAGTTCGGCCGTTTTGCCTAAGAATGATACCAAAACCGGCGAAATTGCGGAATATGAGATTGATTTAGACAATATTAATGAAGACGCCCTCCCCGTTCAAATAAAAAAGAGGGATGATGTTTATTATGAAATGTATAGAGAATCTCGGAGAAAGGCGAAAGTTGCGCGCGATTTGGCCATTTCTGCTTATTTAGAAGCAAAACAGATTAAAAATATGTATATGCTAGATGAAATAAAAGACAGTGATGATAGTGATATCGATTTAGAAGATGATGACGATTCTTTAGAAAAAATGAGCGATGTAGAAGAATAAAGGTATTCAAAAATATAAAATAATTTTATCAGCCGTTTATATAAAGAAATGTTAAAAAGTCTTTCTAGTGGTTTTTCGAGATTTTTTACAAATCAAAAAATCATAATATTATTCATATTCATTATTTTGGCTTGGGCATTGACTTATTATTCTGGCGAAAAAACGGGCATCATAGACCGTATGGAAAATGGTCTTCCCGTTGGTGCTCAATCGGCTACCCCCGTTTCTTCTAAGAATGAGGCTTCTTCGCCACCAACTCCGAATCTGCCTTCCGCCAATGCTCCTTTACCAAACCCACAATCTTCTAAAAACGATAATACTCCTAGTGGATATGCCCTTCAACCCGTGACAAATCCATCCGACCTTTTGCCCCAAGACCAGAATAGTCAATGGGCAAATTTGAATCCTACCGCAACAACAGGCGGACCATCTATGCCCGACTTATTGCAAGCCGGATATCATATTGGATTAGATACGATTGGCCAAACTCTCCGAAACCCCAATTATCAATTACGTTCAGACCCCCTTATTCCAAAACAAGAAGTTGGTCCTTGGAATATGAGCACGATTGAACCCGATATTGGACGTGTGCCGCTTGAGATTGGCGTTGGAACAAAATAATTATATTATTAATAAAGTCTTACTATTTCCCATATCTGCATCAGAATTCATGATAATTTTACAATATACTCAATATATATATTGTAAACTCAAAAAACGGCATATGCACACACACAAATACAAAAATGGCTTGCAACTCATATACGAAAAACCGAACAATAAACTACCCATTTCTGTTGTCTATTGTTTTGTTGATTTAGGCTCCATTTATGAAGATGATGGCATACGTGGGTCAAGTCATTTCATTGAGCACATGTGTTTCAAAGGAACGCGTAAAATCGCTTCGTCCAAAGTTCTTTCCGGCAAATTTGACGAAGTTGGCGCATTTTTTAATGCATTTACTACCAAAGAATATACATGTTATACCGTAAAATGCCAACAATATTTCGTAGAAAATTGCATCCATATTCTCGGAGATATGATGATGAACTCTATTTTTCAAAAAAGCGAATTTCAAAAAGAAAAAAAAGTAGTCATGGAAGAAACGATTAAAAATGAAGATAGCCCGGATGATAGAATGAACAAAGAAATGGAATCCATGTTATATGCGGGGTCTTCTTTTGCCGCGCCCATCGATACAATCGCATATCATACTCACAATGCTCTACCTTACGAAAAAATCATAGAAATTTATAAGGCATTTTATCGACCTAGCCGATTTGTATTGAGCGTGGTAAGTCAACTACCTTTCGACCAAATCTGTCGATTCGTTTCGAAATCCGATTTTATGAAGTCTCGACCGCAATCACAGGTATATGATCCATTGAAATTTCACGTGAAAATGCTGGTGAATGAGATTCACGAACCGCAATATAAAATTGTGAAACGGAAGGGGGTTTCCGCAACTTATATATATGTGGGGTTTCGAACATGCCCGAGTGATAACAACGAAAAATACGTGCTGGAATTTCTTTCGAATATTTTAGGAGGAATTATGAGCAGTCGCCTTTTTATTTTGTTGCGTGATAAAAACGGTTTGACTTATTCGTCTTATGCTAATACAACCCACTATAAAAATGGGGGAGACTTTTCGATATATACAATGGCAAACCCCGATAAGATTATTCGTAATGGTCCTTCCAAACCCGGGGTGTTACCGCTTCTTATGCAACTATTAAAAGACTTGGTGGATAAGGGTATTACTCCGGGGGAGTTGAAAAAAATCAAGGGGAATATGTATGGAACTGGTATATTAGATTTGGAGAATGCGTCGAATCAGGCTTCGCATAATGGAGTAAATCTTATCCTTTTTCGCAAACCCGATGAAATTGTTCCATATAAGAATTTGTATAGTAAATTTTTTTCAAAAATCACCGTAAAAATGGTGAATTATATTATTCGCAAATATTTTTTGAAGGAGAAGATGTTTGTTTTATTAATGGGAGAACATCCACCTAGTTTGGAAGAAGTGAAAGAATGTTGTAAGTAGGGAAAACCTGTAGGGAAAACCTACGGTTTTCCCCTACGACCCCTTTCCCTCCATGTAGGGAAAACCTACGGTTTTCCCCTACGACCCCTTTCCCTCCATCGTTATAGTTATTAAGTGAGTGGTGCTGTAGGGGTCCGTCTGATGGGTCCGGCTGAGCCCGGCTTCGCCGGGCGGTGAAATAAGTTGTATATGATCCTATATAAATTATTTGCGGCTTTTGACTTATTATGGGTTGCGTATTTCTGATTTTTATTCAGTTTTCATTGAATGAGTGGGGCTGTAGGGGTCCGGCTGAGCCCGGCGAAGCCGGGCGGTGAAATAAGTTGTATATGATCCTATATAAATTATTTGCGGCTTTTGACTTATTATGGGTTGCGTATTTCTGATTTTATTGGATTTTTATTTAATGAGTGGTGCTGTAGGGGTGGGGCTGAGCCCGGCGAAGCCGGGCGGTATACAATTTATTTTATTGAACCCTTTTCATTTTTACGCAACCTTCTTTTTAGAAAAGGTTGCGTAATTTAGATTAGATATATGATCCTATACAACTTATTTCTTCATGCCGTTATTTTTTTCTTTATGATAAACAATATCCTAATAGTATAACTATTCTCCGAACAAAAATGAATAAAATCGACATGTTCGGATATTTCATCGTTGGCGCGCTTCTTATTCTTTGTCTATACCTCTATTTAGACAGCATGGATAGTTTCGACCTAAAATGCATTGTATCTTCCGTCGACGGAGAGAAATACTGCGTTCGCGAAAGAAAAGACGTGAAAAAAGCCGCCGACCTTTTAGCAAAAGTTACCGAAAAATGCAAAGCGCTTGTTCAATATATGGGCGAGAAATATCCTACAAAAGACAATGTGAAACGGTTGGTCGACGGATTTAACCCGAAATCCATAAACGAAACGTTGCCTACAAGCACATATACCGCCTATTCCGAAAATAAGGGGGAGAAATTGGCGTTCTGTCTCAATGTGAAAAAAGACGATAATGACCATTTAATCGATGAACACTCATTGATGTTTGTCGCCATCCACGAATTAAGTCATATTGCGACAAAATCTATCGGGCACAAAAATGAGTTTTGGGATAATTTCAAATTTCTGCTGGAATGCGCCAAAGACGCCGGGATTCATACACCAGTGGATTATAAAACACAGCCGAAAGAATATTGCGGGATGCCTATAAAAGATAATCCATATTATGATTCCTAATTAGGGAACCAAGGTTCCCCTAAGACCCCTCCTTCCTGTTTTGAATTGCTGTTTATAGTGGCGGTTCATACGTGCTGTTCGCGTGTGTATATGATCATATACAATCCATTTTACTTCTCGCTACGCTCGAATCCCCGTATAAACTATTTCTGTTATGCAATTGAAAGGGTGGGGAGGGAAAATGTGAGATGGCAAGGGGGGGGGGGCGTTAGCCCATAATAATTGTATATGATCATATAAACAACAATCCCAATAAAAACAATATAAAGAATCGCATAATAATATATCGGGACCGGGGTTAGCTCAGTTGGTAGAGCATTTGACTGTAGAAGTTCAATCTTTGATAACCCATATAGGTATCAAATGGTCGCTGGTTCGATTCCGGCACCCCGGAGGATAAAATAATTTGTTATAATAAATTATTTTATATTATACAATTATATATAGTGGATTCTAGCATAAGAGAATGGTTGGCATTGGAAAATATTGTAACTAAAAATTTAATCAAATACAATGAATAAATGTTCAGATGAAGAACTTGTTAACAAATCTCCTGCTATTATTGACATATCACCAAATCCGGCGAAAAATTAAAAGACGACAACACGGGCATCTGATTTATTCCCGCGTTTGCCAAATATGCGCATATATTGCGGTATAGCAACATAATCGGTATATTGTGTTGACTTTTACGCAAACACGCAATCACCGCACAAGTAAACGCACCCATCGGTATCTGCGATTCTATATTGAATGAATCGTATGATACTTGAGAATCGCGACAACCGCTTATCGAATAAATTTCCAAATTCCCATTCGAAACATTGTTCGTCTGAATACGTTTATATGCCGATGCAGATTGGCAGATAAATGACCACTCTAAATCGCATATTGTCCCCGAATGACATGCATCCCACATCATTATCGCCGGACACTGGATATTTTTTATATGATCATATATAACATCCCGTGTAATTACCCCCATGGATTGATAATCAATAGGAACAATGCAACCTTCTAATTTCGTGTTTGTCCCGCTATCTGACAAACACGTCTGCTCTGCATCTGGGAGCTGTATCCCATGCCCACTATAATGTATCCATATTTGACTATAAGACCCCGATTTCGCCACTAAACTCTGTAACTGAGACATAATATTCGCATTCGTAGGCTGCAAACTCGGATTAGGCGAATCATCGCGTAATATAACTATATTATCGGATAAATAACCATACGCGTCTATCAAAATATTCTTTATATTAATCACGTCATTTATGCAACCTTTCAACGCGATGGATGGAATACTCGTATAATTACAGCCGATTAAAAGAGCGTGTTTATTCGAATTATTGACGGATTTCATTGTAGAAATGGCATTCGCCGCCGCTACCGCGGCGGAAGCAGCAATAGGGCCGGTATTGGACAAAGCGGAAGCGATAACAGAAGAAATATTGGATGATATTACCGAAGAAATCGCATTCGTAATCGTATTACCAGTCATAAAAGGCGTAACACTCATATAGATTATAATCGCTTTATAATTTATACAAAATTTGTGAATGGAAATATTAGAAACAATGGTTCAAACACCTAAAATTGCTATATTAAATTCATCCGGAAATATTACGAAATGGATTGTATTTGACACTGAAGACGAATCATTTAGAAATAATTTCGGAGGAGAAGTCGAAATCATATTTTCACCACAACGCATCCACGCAGATGATTCTATATGCACCTTAAAAATGAAAATAATACAAGAATTAGGTATACATATACCCGTATCATACGAAGAAATCTATTTATTTGCCATACACGAAACGACCGTTCATTTGCGCGCTATTTTCGAATCCATCACTAAAGAATCTACTATATCTGCCGCTCAATTCGGCCAAATACTCATTCTATTTGACATTCACGACCCCGAAATAATAAATTCTATTCCGCATAAAGAAAAATACACGTTCGACGATTTGATTTCTCTCAGAATAGACCGAACTGTGCAACCTTTAAAATACATTTTCGGAAAACAATTCGCGAGAGGGATGGATTATATGTTCTCGCCGAATCCATATGATATACCGGCAAAATATGAATATATACAAATATTTGAAAATCCACTGATTTCATTTGAAAATCATGTCATATTAAATTACCCGAGCCCACTGAAAAATACACTGTATTTGACAATGGCAGAAGACGTTTTTCGATATGCACAATCAAATGAAATATCGGAAATTTTCATCTCTCAAATGTATTTCCCCATGCTGTATAAAAAAGGCATTTTCCAATTTAGCGAGCTTGAACGAGAAAAAGAAAAACTACTGAATAATACCGTGAAAATGATTTCAAAAACAGTAGTCAATTCCCAAAATTTGGTTACTATGTTGTATGATATATATCGGTTGCGAAAAGAAGAAATCGCATATTTACAAAAAGGCATATATTCATTCTCTTTTATGATAAATCCAAAAATGATACAAACACTCCCGTTAGAAGCCATTTTCAAAAATTTGCACGCATCGAAAGAACATCCATATATACGATATAACCCGGGAATAAGACGCGAGAATATTTATCGTTTTTATACGGAACAGATAACGCATAACGGAAGTCGTATTCCATTTTTAGGGAAAAATTTGATAATGGCCATTTCGAAAAATACGGAACGCATGAAAAATATTCTGTTTTATATTCCTATTTCTCTCACACCAAAAGAGAAAACCGAAGTATATATAAGCATTCATAGTAATGGAAATATAAATGTATATGGCGAGATGGACGTTCCCCTTGGTATTATAGATTTAAATGCCCTCGTAGAAAAAATGATTTCTCCCATCATAAATGAAATTAACGATTTTCTCTATCAAAGTAGTTACCAAATTAGTGATTTTATAAGTATTCACGACGAAACGGTGGAAGTTCTTTATTTGAAATATAGAACAATCGTTAATGTCGACAAAAAAATCAAATTATCTACATATTGGGGTATATTACAACACGTGTTTGAGAGTAAAAATATGGGGGCGGGGAAATTAGAAGACGGGATTCAAATACGATATAAACGCGTGGAAAATTACGAAGATATGAACGCAGAATCTGCTGCTATAACCGAGCTATTGAAACAGACCGATGATAAACGCGAAATCATCTCATTATTGATGGTTACAAATAATTATACGGAAGACCAAGCTATCGCAAAAATGGTTGAGTATTTCAATAAATATACGAAAATTGAAGGGCGTTACATGAATCGACATGAAGATATAGTTGAAAATCCGGGGTTTCCGGTGAAATTTTTCATCGAGCCTTTTGAGAATAAGATGTATGTGATCATTGAAAATATTACGGGATTGAATTATATTTCGTGCTTGGAAAAATATATTGATAGTATTATACGAATTACTCAAAAACCCAAAACAAGCGGGGTTCCAATATCCAAAGTATTGGCATCAGCTAAACCACTTACAGTTACACAAGAAGAATCCTTAAAAAGTAAAATAGATAATGTTATCATAACTGAAGATGCAGCCCGTGGCCGGGAGGCAAAACGTATTATACAACCTGTTCGGTTACAACGTCATGTTTCAGAAGATACATTTGAAGAAGAAGAAGAAGAGAAAAAACAAAGACCAGATGAAGAAGAACCCGGAGATGAAGAGGATGATGGGATTTTTTTCTATCCGGAAGAAGAAGAAGAAGCCGGAGAAGAGGAAGAAGAAGAAGAGGAAGAAAAAGAAGAAAAAGAAGAAAAAGAAGAAAAAGAAGAAGAGGAAGAAGAAGAAGAAGAAGAGGAAGAAGAAGAAGAGGAAGAGGAAGAAGAGGGAGAGGAAGAGGAAGAAGAAGAAGAGGAAGAGGAAGAAGATGGAGAGCAAGAAGCCGGAGAAGAGGAAGGGTTTTTTATGCCATATGATGATTCTTCGGATTCTTCGGCTGATTCCTCTTCTTCCTCGTCGGGTTCTAGTGAATCGCCTCTTATTTTGAATACAGACGTTCTTATGAATGAAGCAATAAATGATCGCGATGACAATGAATTTTCTATAAATAATTCCGGTGGAGGACGGAAAAAAGGCTCGACAAATTTGAAAAAAAAAAATGCAGAACCCCCAAAAACAGAGCTATCTCCCGCAATGCCAGAAAATAAAACACCTTCCCCGGATAATGGAAACCAAGATGAAATCGAAGAATATAAAAAACAGTTAGACGGTCAACACCTGAAAGATAAAAATAGTAATATATTTTTAAAACGAATGAAAGAGAGAGAGCCCACGCTTTTTCTCACAAAAGCAGAAGGAAATTTCGATAATTATTCGCGAATATGTCCGCATAATACACAAAGACAACCAGTCATTTTGACAACAGAAGAAAAAAAACGCATTGATAAAGAACACCCAGGATCATATACAAACTCTATCTCTTACGGAACCGACCCGTCTAATCCATATCATTATATTTGTCCTCGTTATTGGTGTCTATTGACACAAACCCCATTATCACAGGAAGAAGTGGATGAAAGTATGCGCATGGAAATCGAAAAACCCGGGTCTAGCAAATGCGGCAAAATAATTCCGGCAGACAAAGATGTCATCCCACCCGGACATTATATTTATGAATTCAAAAATGAAAAACAACACATTGACAAAAAAAACGGGGAATATATAGAAAATTCGCCCAGTTTTATTCTGAATTCGCACCCAAAAGGACACTGTTTACCTTGCTGTTTTAAATCGGCATGGAATGGCGAAGACCAACTAAAACGCCGCCAAAAATGCATGGCTGAACCCGTAAATGAACCTACGGAAGACGAGAAAGTCAAAAATAAATCCAAAAAACAAAAGCCAAAACCACTAACCCGTATTGAAGAAGAAGAAGAAGAAGAAGAAGAAGAAATAGAATCGATACAACCTCCTTCTCAAATAACGCGGCAACCTTCTGCCATAAAAGACGCCAAATATATTCTAGGAATTGACAAATACGTTCTCCCTCAAAATCGATGGGGATTTCTTCCACTTGCCGCGCAATACTTTTTACAAACAGACAATTCAACCGCCGTCAACCCAAATAACCCGGCTCTTATACGCGAGAATTCGAAAACCCCTCCATTATTGCGATATGGTGTCGAAAACTCGCCGAAAAAATCATTCATCGGCGTTTTATGTATATTATATTACATCCATCGTAAAATGGAAAAAATACCCACCATCAAAGAAATGTGCGACACGATTCTACCCGCCGCCATTACGATTGAACAATTCATCCAATATCACAATGGCTCTCTGGTTCAAGCATTTTCACAAAAAAACAAGCAACCCATTCCAGATGATAATTATACAAATGAAAAATACGCAGAAAGCGAATTCGTAAAATCCATCGACACATCCAATGAATCGCAATTGCATTTTTTAGTCCATACAGTAGATGCATACGAAAAATTCATCGAATTCATCAAAAGCCCCGAATCAGAAATCAACCATTATTTTCTTTGGGACATTTGTGCGATGCCAAATCCCCTTTTTTTCCCGCAAGGGATTAATCTAACTATTATGCAAATCGACGATAATGATATAACAGATAACATAGGATTATTATGTCCATCAAACGCATATTCATCCCAGTTCTACGTTGAATCAAAACCTACTGCCATCATTTTAAAACGCGACGAGTTCTATGAACCAATTTTTGTATATGACAAAAAAGAATTCTTCCGCGAAGAATCCATGACTGATTCGTTGAAAAACGTTCTTCATATTATACGTAATACATCGAAATCTCTATGCACACCGCAACCTTCACTCCCATATTTGTATGTATTTAAACAAAACCATATAGGATCACATACATCCACTATTTTGCAAACCTACGGGTATACCATCAAATCCCAAGTGATGAATTATCGCGGTAAAATCATCGGACTCGTATTGTCGGACCCCGCCATTTTCATCCCAATATTTCCCGGACCTCCATTACCGAATTACCCACAAATATTTATGGATGCGGAAGAAATATGGCAACCCTATGAATTTACGAGGGATGAACTAATCAATGTATATTTGAAAACGGAGAAAAAAGTATTGTGCCGTCCTATCATAAAAGTGGACGAAGATGGGTTGATAGTAGGAATTCTCACAGAAACAAACCAATTCGTTAAAGTGAAAGAACCCGTTGCCCCAATGAATGATAATTTAAAACTGGTGAAAGGGATTGACTATATTTCCACCGATAAAATATTGGAAACGGAAACCAAAGAAGACGAAGAACGCCTCAAAATCGTTCGCAAAATCAACCTAGAAGAACAATACTATTCGGCATTTCGAACTACCATACAAAATCTACTCAAGGATATAAATAATAAAGATGTCCGCACTGAAATCGTCAATATCATTGACAAAGAGCAAAGGGGGAAATGGATGTATATGACAAGGTTGCAACATATTGAAACCCTTCTACGACAGATTGCGCGAAATCACATAGAATTTGTTCTTTCGAGCAAGTCTATCGATTTCATGGAGTTTGAACAAATACGCCCATGTTCGCAAAGGCAGAGTAAACAACCTAAATATTGTCTATCTCAGCAAATGTCACAAGACGCGACTGCGGCCGAATCATTAACCGGGATAATTGTAGATGGATATTATAAATTCCTCATTCCCAAAAAACATTTATACCCCAACCCCAATGGCGAAACATCCGATAATGAAACCCTCTATTTCTATCGATTAGCCGACGAACTATTGCGATTTAAACGCATTCAATTTTTCATGTTAGAGCCAAATATGAAAGTTCCGCAAACATCATACCAAATAGATACAAATGAAATGATACTCCTTCAATCGTTATTAACTAGCACGTATTTTGCAGGACTCATACCGTTTCGCAATAATGCCAAGATCACATACAATACTGCAAACCCCATCACTAGCCAAGTATATTCCAATATCGTATCAACCGAAGAGCAAAACCGATTTTCCAATAAAAAGATTGACCAATCTTTAGAAACGGGGAATTCGAATTGTATAACCGGAACGCAAACATTAATTGGAAATAATCGCACATTTTGGAAGCAAGTGTTTCCGAAGGAAACCCAAGAGTTTGTATATGATCAAACCGAAAGTTGCACGTTTCAAATTATTTTAGATATATTGGGCAAAATGAAAACCAAAACGGAAGAACAAAAAAAGATAGTAGATATTAACACATTACGCAAGTTTTTGGCCGATATTTATAAGAAAATAATAGACGAGACGCCTAAATTGCGAGATAAAATCATTCGTATTATGCGTTTTCAAGGTAAACGGTCAATCGTAGAAGCGGCGAAAAAGGTTGCCGATTTTAGTCTTATTATTTTGGCGGAGAATTATTATTTGACGAGTTTGGATATATGGTTAATATCAGATGCGCTAGATTTGCCAATCGTATTTTTCGGCCCTTCTAAATTATCAGATTTGGAATATGCGGATTGGTCTGTTCATTGGATTATATTAAATAAAAAGGTGAGAGAATTATTAAAAGAACCGCATTTTTATATTCGAATCCCAGTGAGAAAAATAACAGACTTTATACCGAGATATTCATTAGTAACAAATCCGTATAAATTCGATGAATTAAGAGGTATGGGGAAAATGGTGTTAGAAGGGTTGCAACCTTCCAATGAATTTGCGCGACATCAAATTAAAGTAACCGATTATTTGGCGAATTGGCACGAAAGTAATATACCAAAAATGCCCGTGGAATTATAATGAAATATAGAATAATGAGGTTATATGTTTCTCTTTCGAAGAATATATTTTTGCGATTTTCGCCAAACATTCATTCGCGTATTTGATGAGGGGGGGTATTTCATTGAGGATTGGGTGTTCCAATAAATCATTTATAGTATACTGCACGTTTGGCGTTCTGATTTCATTGTCAAATCTGAAAATGATAGATGAACCGGTATTGTAGACCATGTCTAATACTTGGTAATATTCGTGATTTTTCGCGGTTAATTTTGCACGTCTTTGTAGTAAACTTTTGAACGTTTCTTCCGTAATCAAATTGTTGATATATTGAATTCTGAGTTCAAGATTATTTTCGACTTGGTTTGTTTGATATCTTGGTATTAAATACCGGAGATGGAGGAGATTGCGGGTAATTTGTTCAATTATCGAGAATAATTTCACGCGTTTTTCTTTGTCTTCTTCGGTTATTGTGGCGGAGGATTGGAGGATTCGGCGCAACCAGTTTATAATTCTGGTGTGTGTGTGATGATTTAACTCATCGTCGTTGCATGCCCCATCCAGAGGGTTGCGAGGTATCGCGTGATTGTTATTTCGCATATATTCATAATAATGCGGGTTATGAATATTTGTTTCTATACGCCCACTTCGCCAACTGAATGCAGTATGACATGTTGTGCACCACATTTGGTCGCAGCCGTCGATTTTGAATATAGGAACTCCGCATGCAGCATTCGGACAATTTTTTGTTTCCATGGCTAATGTAGAAATGGTTGCCACTATATCGGGATTACATGTATGTTCACTGTCGCGTGTTTCGCCTTTTAATTCGTGGCAATCTGGACAACACCACATTTCGCACGTTCCGCATTTCCATTGACTACTCAGATATCCACGGCATTCATTGCCCGGGCATTTTTTCACGAATTTTTGACGTTCTTTCTCGGGAGTTCGTTTATTTCGAATTTCTCGTTGGATATCATATATTTTGGCATATACGTTGGTTTTAAGAGCTTGTAATTTATTTATTTTCTCATTTATTTCATTGACATCTTTCTCGTATTTTGCCACTCTTTTCCTGGCGGCCGCAATTTCTTGAGTCATCGGTAAAAGCGCGCGTTCTTTGTCATATAACAAATTTTCTTGACACTCTTTCCACTGTTTTTCTACAAAAGATTTCGAAATATATTTCACCATAAATTCGCGTGTCCACTCACGCGAACAGTCCGTATTCATACATTTGGCTTGCTGTTCCTGGATTACGTATTTTCTACAGCATATTTTACATGCAACAAAATCGCAATATTCGCATTTTACACGAGAAGAAGGGGTTAGACGTTCCACACAAATAATACATTCGCAAAGAGAAGACATTCGGGTTGAAGATAGTGTTATATATGTATTATAAACTAACATTCAAATCAATTTTACGCGCAATTTTTATATGTGAAAAAATATCATTACTCTATTTGTTACTAATACAATAACTAACTAACTAAAACACTCATATAATTCAATTCTTCAAAATAAAATTGTCATGCCAATTCGACATTATCTGGAAAACACGGCTTGCCCATTCTTCATTGCCCACATTCTTGTCCGGATGGTATTTGAGCGAAAGTTTTATGAATGTTTTACGTGTGTCATTATTCAATTCTTTATAGGTTGCCATATACTCATGTATCACTGTATTCTCGAACGAATCGATTTCTTGTTTCCATTCCTTATTTCTTTTCTGATGTTTTTGGGATTTTTTGGCTTCTTCCCGTTTGCGGAACTCGTCTTCTTCCCGTTTGCGGAACTCGTCTTCTTGCTGTTTGCGGAACTCGTCTTCTTCCCGTTTGCGGAACTCGTCTTCTTGCTTTTGTTTTTTTATAAATTCAAAATACAATTCATGCTGTTTGATGCGTTCTTTCTCGAGGAGGGGGGTCGCATTTTTATGCGATTTGTTCGACTTCTTTGACGATAATATTTTCTTTTTTTGGTGTTCTTCTTCTCGTTTTTTCCTCCCTTCTTCTATTTCTCGTTGTTTCTTGTTCTCCTGGTCTTTTAGATACTCGGAACTATATCCTCGAACAATTTTTTCGTGATAAGATTTTTTCGAGATTTTTTCTATTTGCTCTTTATTCAACGATTCTTTTGGTTTTTCTTCTAAAATGAGAATTTCGCGAATCGCTTTCAACGATTTTTTCAATTCTTTTGAATCGGAATTCAATCCATCTTGTTCGAATTCGCAAAACTCGAATGGACTACAAAGTATATTGTATTTGTTATTCAACACAGTTGCCATTTCAGTAATAATTGGGTATAAAATATCCTTTATCGTTTTGTAAAAAAGTCCATCAATTTTTATTTATCAGATAAATAAAAATTATACCGCCACCCTTCCTCAAACACCTAAACACATTTCTTAGACATGCGGAAAGATAGAATAAAAAAGTTATATATATGTCCTATCAAAGTAGAATTGTATATGATCAAATATCCACATTATATACGAAGTGATTTTACATGGGTTAGAACCCCATATCATAATTGTCATTACAAATATTTGCTCTAGAATCATTTCGTATAGCTTCTATGTGATTCTCTATTGTCAAATTCATTTTTGAACAAGCATCGCCTTCGTCTTCTCCTGCCAATTTAAAGAGCTCTTCTATTTCTTTATTTTCGTCTTTAATCACCATAACCGCCTCTTTTAATTTACTCATTTCTTCCATATCCAAAACCAGATTAAATGCATTTGTCCCATAATTACCATATTGCCCACACATCACATTCGCCGAAACACCGCGCATATGGTCTATTTCTGCATGTCGCGCTGCATCTAAAAATACTTCGGTGTGAACTTCATAGGTTGCCTTTGCAATGGGTCCTATATCATCACTGAAAATACCCGACCTAAAAATAGGAACCATATTTTCCAGCATTGTCATGCGGTCACATAATAAACTCACGTGATGATAATTTATATATACATCCGCAAATTCCATCACTTCTATCAACTCATTGTAGATGATTTGTCTTGCCGCTTCAATTCCTAATACATCGAATATCTCGCGAATATTATTACTATATGTGCGTGTAGAATCAATATAATCCATCGCCAATACTGCCATGAGATTGCTGCCAGTTGTATCCAATATCCAAACATCTTTATTCAAATATTTCCCGTCGTTTTTAATAACCATATTCTGCAACTTTCGCGGAATAACATTGCTGATGCCGGAAACTCCGCGTAATACAATATTCTTCAAAAGTGCGTCTTGGAAATTGCGAAGGAGATATATTTCATCACTTTGGTCTAGCGACTCCACTTGACCGCGTTTCTTCTTACTTTTGTCAAATACCGAACTATTAAGTCTGATTCGAAACACTAAATTCGCATGATTGAAATCCGAATACGTGCATGATACTTCGTCGCCGTATGTGTTTGTGATTGCAAAATGAATATCATCCATTGTGATATTTCGGTCAAGGAGAATTTCGGCGTCAAAATTCATGCGAATAATCCATTTCGATTTTTCGGGACCATTATTCGCGTTTGTTTGTGTCAATGCAATTGCGGCTTGTCCGCCCCCACCGCGTATGTCATTATTATTCTGCGATTCGACGGGTTCGCCATTTATGCATTCGCCAATCATTCGGTCGAATTCGTAAAATTTCTCGATTAATTCTTTATCTTCTTGTAAAAACGTGGAATTTTCTATAGGATCGAAATATATTTGAACAGATTTGACTACGTCGACCAACTTAGTATGTTCCAACATATTCGCATAAGAAGACGCTTTGTTCCTATCGGTCTCGTCAAATGGATGAAGATGAACTGTGAGAGACGGGTTCTTCTGATTTTTAGTAAGTCGCAAAATCTCTTCAATACGCGGGACACCACGCGTAACATTCGATTTAGATGCCACTCCCGCCAAATGAAACGTGTCTCTTAGACAAAGCCCATTATATATATCGAAATTTCGCGTGTCTTCAACCGTCAAATCATACGCATAATTTGTGGTATTGGCGATTTCTTCAATAGATGTTATTTGATCAAATATCAAATCTGGTGTCCTGCTCTCGCGAAGTTGCATAACAGTGATTCCGTCAATAATATTGGGGATTTGTTCGTCGGTTTCCGGTTCCTGCGTTTCCGGACTTTCTTCGAAATCTGTGTTAAACCCAACTGTTTTTTCCAATAGTTGCGCGTCTTCATTCTCGACAATGATACTATTATCTTCTTGCATTTTTCCGGTAATACCGAGATTTTTCAATAAAACGATGAAATCCACCGAAAAATCATAAGATTTGCTCGAAATATTCAATTTTAAAGGGCGTTCTGACATAGTATAGCTATAATCTTTTATATATGACCATAAAAATTGAACGCGAAGTGATTTTACTGGTGAAAATTGTATATATTCCGGTATTCTGGCATGGGTAAACCAGTTATCTGATGCGGATGCGGATGAATTGCCATATACATCATCATTGCTTCCGTCTAGTGGACAAATAATCGCCACCTTGGAAACGGGCAAATAATCGCCTACTTTCAAATCCTTTCCATTAACACCTATTATTTTACCGTCAATGAGTTGCAAAAACGATTTGGCCTTTGTCGCCACGACTTCGCGGCAACCTTTCGTTTTCACTTTTAACATTGTATCCGTCCCGTCTTCATTAATCACCGGATGTCGAGTAACCGCCTCAATCCGCCGCCAAACCGTATTTCCAGATTCGGTTGCAGATGGCACTTCGTAATATTCCACTGCGGGATTCAACTCCGCATAAGTCGTATCTTTATCCTCTGTATAATCGATTTTCGCCGATTTTTGGATTTGTTCTTCGATGAATTCGCCGATTCTTACGCGTTGGATTTCTTTTTTCGAGTTGCGAACCAAAATCTCCGTCTCATAAATCACCGAATTGAGAGTGAGTTGGGTGGTCGGCTCTCCGATAGATTGACCGGCCACGACCCCCACCATTTCACCCGGATGAACGATAGATTGTTTATATTTCAAATGAATCGTTTCTATCAGAAGTTCCAACCCTTTTTTGTGGTAGCGTTTGTTAAATAGAATGTCTTTCGGGGACAAGTAATAATAGTATAGGATCTTGAACAGCTCGGTGGGTTGCGTATAATGTATATGTTTCAATACTTCGAACCCTTCTTCGACCATTTGAAATGCTTCCAATGGAGTAATATCTACGGTTGAATTCGGACCTAGATTGAGTTGTCCTTGAATATTTGCTATAATATATTGGAATGCGACTGGGACTTTCACAGTGTTCTCGTTTTTATGAGCAAATACACTGGTGACTATACCATCTCTGGCGTCAATCATCATCGCAATATACTTCTTGCACATTTCTACTGTTTTTTCGCGCTGACGACCCATACGTGAAAGCGTGGCCTTGGTATAGACATCACGCGCGGAGGATTTTTCGCCATCCGTCAATCCGGGTATATCGTAATGCATATAAATATCTTCTAGAGACATTCCCACAAGAGGAATGATTTGATTTTCCGTTTTGGTGGAGTCCATGCCGTCATCGCCGTAACGGAACTGGACAACCACCTTTTTACTATTTCGCACAGTTCCGTCATATTCCATCTGAATATCTTCTAATGCTTTGATTAATCTGCGCTGGATATATCCTGTTTGCGACGTTTTCACAGCGGTATCAATGAGACCAATACGACCACCCATCGCATGGGCAAATACCTGCGGCGCCGTTAATCCTGAAATATACGAATTCTCTATAAATCCACGAGCCGCAGGTGAATCGTCGAATTTCTTGTAATGCGGCAATGTTCGGCTATCGAATCCATACGGAATACGCTTGCCATCGACATTCTGTTGACCTAAACACGAAATCATTTGCGAAATATTTACGAGAGAACCTTTCGACCCCGATTCCACAATCATTAGAAATCGATTGTCTTTGCTCAAACTTTCACGGCCGATTTTGCCCGCTTGCTCTGTCGCTTTATTCAATATATTATTCACTTGTGTTTCGAATTCCGCGGCATTTGTGGCAGCCGTTTCATTCTTGAAAATGCCTAGATGCACTTTCTCGATAATGGCCTGCACTTCCAGTTTTTGTGTATTGACGACCTGGATAATCGCATCCTGTGTTTTCTTATTCGCAATCAAATCGCTTATGCCGACACTGAATGAGCTCGATTTCATATATTCCGTCACTACGTTCTGCAAATCATCGACGAAATTCGAAGCGGCCATATGTCCAAAATCGTTGTATATTCTATGTAAAATGCCTTTCGATGTTGACGCCAATACCGATTTTTCCAGTTGACCGCGATTATACGTTCCGTTGAAAATGTCCAATACATTATTGGATGTTCCGAAATCTTCGCCGTCTTTGAACAATTTGGTTTTATATTTCAAAGTTAGTGGCGGTAAAATCTGCGACAAAATGTCGAAATTCGTGAGGGATTTTCGATTGGCGTATAATTTGGCCACATCCACTCCGTTAAACATCATCAGTAAATTCATCGCATCACGGGGGGTTAATGGGATTTCTTTGCGAGTGAATCTATAGGATCCAAGCAGCGAATCTTGATATATACCAATAATGGGCGAATTTCCAGAAGGACTAATCATTTGATATGGAATTGCGGCCAAATGACGGAGCTCGGTTTCTGCCAAAATGTTTTGGGGCATATGCATATTCATTTCATCCCCGTCAAAATCGGCATTATACGGTTTTGTATCTCCAACATTCATGCGAAATGTATCGCCCACTTGCATGACTTTGACTTCATGACACATCATAGACATACGATGCAAACTGGGTTGACGGTTGAATAATACATAATCCCCGTCCATCATATGTCGATGAACCACGTCGCCGTTTTCCAATACAATCGAATTGCGGTCGACATAACGGAGAGAGATGGAATCGCCATTTCTGCGTTCCAGAATTTTTGCACCGGGATATTCATCTGGGCCATTCTGGATGAGTTTCAGCAAGAAATCGCGGTTGCGGTCATTTACAATAACGGGTTTTGTAATATTCATCGCGATTTTCTTAGGAACACCTAATTGTCTGATGGAAAGATTCGGGTCGCCAGTAATGACCGAACGCGCACTAAAATCCACGCGTTTCCCCATCAAATTCCCGCGGATACGGCCATTCTTGCTGTTCAATCGACCCGAAATGCATTGTAAAGGGCGTCCGGAACGCTGCGCCATTGGAACCGCGCCTTTTATTTTATTGTTCACAATCATTGCCACTAAATACTGTAACACGGAGGTGAGACCTTCTATCACATTAGGCGATGCATTGTTGTGGATTTTATCGGACAAATCTTTGTTGGTTTTGATGATGTTGCTGTATATATGTGTCAAATCGTCTTCACTCCTTTGTTGCGCATCGTGCTTGACCGAAGGACGAACGGCGGGTGGCGGAACGGGCAATACGGAGCAAACCATCCATTCTGGTCGGGACCATATAGGACTAAACCCCATAAATGTAATATCATCGTCGGAAATGCGTCGGAAAATCTTGATTATCATTTCGGGCGTGAGTCGCATATTCACCGTTTTTTTCTCGCTAGTTCCATCGGCATTTGCGGTGCTGATATTTTCCCATACTGCATATAGCGTGGCCATTCCCTCCATTTTGATTTTATCGGGCTGTTTGCATCCGCATCCGTCTTCAATTGAATCCCCGCACCGTTTGATAGAAGATGCTAGGGGGCAAATATATGACCATCGTTCAGATGCAGACCAATTCAAAATATGCTGGTGTTGTTTTTTGTTGGCGCGGAGTTTGCTGCATTTGAAACATATGCATTTCATTATATTCATGATTTCCTTTATGTGTTGAATGAAGAACACGGGTCTAGAAAGTAGAATATGGCCGAAATATCCGGGTGTATCAATATACGTAAGACCATCCGTTGGACAAATAAGCCCCGGCTCTAAAACACCCATTCTAGGGTCAAATAAACCGCCAACCACGGGTTTATTATTTATATAAGTATCCCGCGATTCGATTTGAACAACAGAATTTTTTATTATAGATTCGGGAGACGATTGTCCAAATTGAATGGCAATAATTCTGGATGGTCTGACATATTCACTTGAGTTTACGGATTTCATTGTCTAAAATATATGTGATATATATTATTTATATATTTTTATATTTAAATCAATTTTACAAGCTGATACTTGTTTTTGCCTTTTATAAACTTTATAATTCTTCAATGGGGTCAATGGGGGAGGGGGAGGGGGGTAAAAGAAGGGGGGGTAAAAAGAATATAAACATTATGTGATATGATATATTAATATTATACAGACAAATAGAATATATGCCGAAAAAATCAAATACTCGAAATAATCAACGCATTATAAAAACGCGCAAGGATTCGAGTGATGATGAGGAGGAAGAATGGACGTCAGAATCATCAACTAGCGATTCGGATAAAAAAAATAAAAAACCAATCGCGATATCTGAATCAGATACAGATTCTTCCGATGAAGAATATTTGGAGACAGAAGAGGATGATTCAGATTCTTCGGAGAATGAATCTGATGAAATGCCGGCAAAGGAAGTATTTGATCCAAAAGAGTATAAAAAATTCCTCGCGGAATTATTTCCGTCGAAATATTCAAAAGAAGAAGTGAAAAAATCGATTAGACCTAAAACGAATTCAAAAAGAGTAGTCGATTCGGATGAAGAAAAAAGTTCGGATGAAGTTGTTAAATCAAAAAAAGAAAAGCAAAAAGAAAAACGAAATAAAAAACAGCAAAAGAAAAAGCAAAAACGAAAAGAAAAAGAATCGGATTCAGAATCTGAAATCAAGAACTCGTCCGAATCGGAAAAAGATACAGAAACCACCACCGATTCCGATGAAATGAAAAACGACCAGAAAAAAATCAACATTATTTTTACGATTGGCGCACCGGGAACAGACCAATTAACATGCGAAGAACGCGAAGCATATGAAACATATAATCCAGATGAAGAAGAAGAAGAAGAGGAAGATTGTGATACGGAAGACGAAGAGACTTTCATGAAAGAAACGTTCGAAAGAGTCGAATTGCCAAAAATATCAAATCCGGACTCAACCACCAACGTATCCAGTGAAAACCCGAGTGAAGAAGCGAAACCATCTATTAAAAAAAATCGGAACCAAAAAGAGGAGGAAATTATTATTAATACGAATATTGAGCCCGAATACAAGGAAATGCTTGATTTGAAAAAGGATTTAATGGTGAAATATAAGAAAAATCCGAAAAACCGGATTTTGCGTAGAGCAATAAAAGATTGCACGAAAGAAATACACGAATTGGTGAAAATTGCGCGCACAAAAAATACGAAAGAATATAGAAAACTCATTCATGGGGGGGCGAATTATGTGAGTGAAATCGACTATTTTAAAACGCGGCTTTCCAATAAAGAACAACTTCAGATTATGGAGCAAATGAAGAAAATCAATGAGCAAATCAACATCGATAAACCATATCGGCTTTCGCTTCTACAATCTAATATTCCGGCAAAATACAAATCAACTGCGATGCAAAAACTCAATATTCTGAGAACAATGGAATCTTCCGACCCCGAATATTATAAAATGAAAAATTGGGTGGATACTTTCATGCGAATCCCTTTTTGCGAATATAAAACCCTTTCTGTTTCTCTTAACGATGGGATTGACGCGTGTCATCATTTTATGCAGAATGCAAAGCAGACGTTAGATGATTGTGTATATGGCTTGGATGATGCCAAACTCCAGATATTGCAGATGGTGGGGCAGTGGGTTTCGAACCCGTCTGCAATGGGGACGGCGATTGCGATTAAAGGCCCACCGGGAACGGGAAAAACGAGTTTGGTGAAGGAGGGAATTAGCAAAATTTTGGGACGCGAATTCGCGTTTATTGCACTAGGTGGTGCGGGGGACAGTAGTTTTCTGGAAGGTCATTCGTATACATATGAGGGAAGCACATGGGGGCGAATCGTGCAAATATTGATTGACAGTAAGTGCATGAACCCAGTCATATATTTCGACGAATTAGATAAGATTAGCGATACACCGAGGGGACAAGAAATCGTGGGAATTTTGACGCATTTGACAGATACATCTCAAAATTCCGAATTCCACGACAAATATTTCTCCGACGTGGCGTTCGATTTAAGTAAATGCTTGTTCATTTTCAGTTATAATGACGAGTCCTTAGTCAATCCGATTTTGAAAGATAGAATGTATAGGATCCAAACGAAGGGGTATGACGTCAAGGAAAAAACGATTATTGCGCAGAAATATTTGTTGCCGAAAATCCGGGAGCAAGTGAATTTTACTGCAGAAGAAGTGATTATTCCGGATGATACGATCCAATACATTGTTTCTACGCCGCGTTTCACGCGGGGGGAGGACGGGGTCCGAAATTTGAAGAGATGTTTAGAAATAATTCACACCAAACTGAACTTATTTAGGCTTGTTAAAAGCGACGACAATATTTTCGCGAAGGATATTGGACAACACGTGGAATTTCCTTTTACGGTTTTGAGGAAGCATGTGGATGTGTTTATTAAAAATGAGGAGACGCAGAATCAGAGTTTGCTGGCGATGTATATATAGATAAAAGTCCTTGGTGGCACCTGCGCGCGTCGTTGAAGTTCGATGGTTGCGGTATATGACATTTATTCTGATATAACGTATATATAATATAATATAAATATTTTGCATTATATTATAATATGACAGAGAGTCTACCTATTTGCAAATCATGCGGTAGTCTTGTTGCCGATAAGAATTCTGGGTCTGGGTCTAGCTTTGGCACAGGAACAGGGTCTGGCTCTAGCTTTGCCACAGGTTCAGGTTCTGGGTCTGGTTCTAGCTTTGGCACAGGTTCAGGAACAGGGTCTGGTTCTAGCTTTGGCACAGGTTCAGGAAGAGGGTCTGGTTCTAGCTTTGGCACAGGAACAGGGTCTGGCTCTAGTTTTGGCACAGGGTCTAGCTTTGGCACTGGTTCTGGGTCTAGCTTTGGCACAGGAACAGGGTCTGGCTCTAGTTTTGGCACAGGGTCTAGCTTTGGCACAGGGTCTAGTTTTTGCACAGGAACAAGGTCTGGCTCAGGCAAGTATGGTAGTGGGATGTAAAAAACATATGAAAACTAAGACCCCCCCGCCAAAACTATAGAAAATCCCGGAGCCGAAGGCGGAGAGAATAAATGTATATGATCAAAACGATATTATATTTTTCTCCGCTCTTTTTCTTTCTTCAATTCATCCATATAAACTGGGTCTTCTATGTTATACAAATAAATACCACCGAACGTCATTAACACCAATACAATCGCAATTATCCACGATATGCTGTTCCAATTGGTTAAACAGAAATAATTTGTCACAATCACTATCAAGATTGTAATGAAGACATCACATAAAAAGGTTGAACCGCTAAATCCGAATAAATGAATATCGACCAAAGTATTCACAACGCCTAATGAACCGCCAATCAATGAAGGAATGCAATCAAACATATATATAAATAATAATATAATAATATTGTATTATATTATCTTATCTTATCAAACATGGAACAACCGCAACCTTTACAAAACACAGATAAGGGTATAACCAAGGAATCGGAACCGGTTCCGGAATCGGATGAAGGTTGCGCACATAACATTGTATATGATCATATAGATATTACCCCGGATAGAAGTGAGAATATTTGGTATTGCGATAAATGTTGGCAGACATTTAACGAAGGTATAACCAATGAAAGATAGAGGTATAACCAAGGTATTTAAGATGCAACATTACTATGTCCAGTAGCGTTTGCTCCGCGAGTTTTCAATAAATTCTGCATCTCCGAAGTTAGACAGAGTGACCCACGTGAGTTTGTATATCCATATCCATCGCAGGTTATATTACTAGTAGCAGAAGAAAAAATGTCCAACCCTTGTTCGGCACTTGTCGGATTGCAAAAAACCCCGAATCCGTCAAATCCCCCTACTTTTTTGCACTCCATATTCATAGGTTGCAATGAACGAAGTGCATATGTGTCATCTAAAGCTTTAGTCGGTTCGTTAACCCCCGTATATTCCAACGGAGTGAAACGCTGATGAAACCCTTCATATGGATACATTTTCGAAAAAAGGGGCATATTATATTGACTAGACGGATATCCCGAGAACCATATGGCTAAAAATATTACTAAAAGAAATAATAAAACAATCGAAACATTGGTATCTTTCATAATATACATATTTATAAGATAATAACACATAGAGTTTATGAACCCGAAAAAAGCCCATACGATATCCCCAATTTTGTAATGAATTCATACGGAAGTTGCATAAAATCCATTAATATTTGATTCCAACGTTCTAGATGAGATATTGGTGCTTTGGGGGATTGTTCTAAATCATCCATTTGTTGTTTGATATTCTCAATATTTTGCGCTTTTTCATATTTCTCTTTTATTTTTAATAAACGAGGAATCAAATATTCTTTTATTTTGGGATATTGCCAAATAACGATTCCTATAACAATAGTTAAAATTATAAATTCATACATTTATTATTTTATTTACATAGTAAAGATAATTTTTATTCTTTGATAATATAATTCAAAATTATCACCGGAATACCTGGACTAAATCGTATTTTTTACAGCACCATCTATAATGTGAAGTTTGGCGAAAAATGCCGACATAAGGTTCCGCAACCATTGAATCATATCATTGCTTGCATTTTCTAATTTAGTTAAAATGTCATTCGGTATATTTTCATTTGTTTGCGAAATCGATTTTACCAAATAATTATTCGCATTTTTCGCCAAATACCATTGGAAAATGTAATAAAAAGTGATAATAGAGAGTATGAAAATAATTAATATAAAATATTTGTTCGATGTAATGGAAGTGTAATTTATACTATGTGTATTCGTATTTGCCAATTCTTTCATTAACATTTCATCAAATACAACGTCGAAACCCTGAGACATTCTAATATGATATCTAGCTATTATTTTCATTCAGTCATAACGAAAGCGTAAAATAAAAATAATTTATATATTTGGCTAAATATATGAATTCAAAGGAAAAGTTGGATTTGAAAAAATTAGTCAGTGAAATGAATGCAGAAGATAATACGGAGCATATTCGAAAAGTAAAACATAGTGTTCTTATTCGAGATGATATTCGCAAAATAGAGAATTTAAAACAAATGCCGCAATATATTTCTAAATCTTCTTATAGTGAACTTTTAGAATGTGCGCAAAATGAATGTTCATTCTTATTCTCGAACTATACCGATATTTTTCATAAAGTGTTGAAAGGAGAAATCGATTTAACTATTATGACTAAATTACTCATCATATTAAAACTTATAGAAGACGGTGAAGTCGAACAGCATGAAGGGTCGGTAATGGTAGGGAAAATTTTGAAAGAATTATATATCGATTCTGCATTAAAATGCGCCGATAATATAAATAAAGAACATGAAAATATTTGTAATGACGAACCAAAAAAAGAATGTCACAATGTAAAATGGGAAGAATGGAAACAAGCAAAAGAAATAATGTATGGTTCAAATCGTCGATGCCAGACTTAACCCTTAGTTGGGGTATTAGTTATATATTTGTCTATAATGAAAACAATTGCATTCGATTTGTTTCGGTATTATTTTACCTATGTGTTTGTGGTTATCATCTTTATAATAATCTCCACATCGTTGACAATTGTATCCAGTCAATAAAAATCCGTGGTTATAGCGTTTACACGCATATTTACTACCTATTGCAATACGCCATCTTGTGACGGGGTTCACTATTTGCAAATAAGACGGATACATATATACAACAGTATTAAGTATCTTGGGTGCGAATATTGTATTGATAATCTCCTTGCTTTCGCGTATTTTATTTTTGGAAGGGCTTGTTTTTTCTGTGTAAAAGAGAAATTCTTTTATCAATTCTTGAATGTCTTTTGATTGAAATAATTGTTGAATCATGATTTGTTTCATAAATTGCGACATGTGTTGAATTATTGTATCACTGAAAATACGAATCA
>Ga0304728_1000292_pt1 | contig 42185 bp, 40 predicted proteins | sample C_130625_MF_Meta_FD_190476 | JGI IMG/M metagenome (GOLD analysis project Ga0304728, IMG submission 190476) | Freshwater microbial communities from Lake Croche, Canada to study carbon cycling - C_130625_MF_MetaG (v2) (version 2) | ecosystem: Environmental > Aquatic > Freshwater > Lake | place... | reverse complement strand
TAATCTCAAAAACGTCAACATCTTTGTCTTTTTCTAACCAATTTTTTCTATAAATTTTTCCAATTTGGATTCCTCCAATAACAACTATTTGCTCTCCTGGTTTTGAACCAAAAAATACTGGTCCATATTCAAAAATTTTCTGATCTTCAAAATTTCTATAAATATTATTTTTAATATGAATTAAAAGATTTGAAAAAATAGAAGATCTTAGAGTGTCCAAGTCGCTAGAAATTGGATTGGTGATCAATAAATTCTTATTATGCGCCCCCAATAAAGAATCGATCTTTGAGTTTGTAAAAGAATAAGTAACTGTTTCCATAAAACCTTTATTGGCTATAGATCTTTGTGCAAATCTATGTAGCTTTTGTTTTCCTGTTAAAATATCTTTTGAACTATCGACTTCTGGCCTAATAAGCTCAATTTTATCATAACCTCTAATTCTTATTAACTCCTCCACTATATCAACTTCTTCATTTATATCTGGACGCCAAGTTGGAACGATTATTGAATATACATTTTTACTTTCTTTAAATTTAAAACCTAAATTATTTAAAATTTTCTTAATTTCATTTGATGAAATTTTACTTCCTATAATTTTTTCAAATTTTTCTGAATTAAATTTAATTTGTTTATTTTTAAAATTACTTTGACCAGTGATAATGATATTACTTATTTTTCCACCACATAATTTATGAATAATTTTTGCTGCAAGTTTTAATCCATATTCCATAACATTAGGATCTACTCCTCTCTCGAATCTAAACTTAGCATCAGAATTAACTCCTAATTTTTTTGCAATTCTTGATATTTTAACTGGATCAAACAAAGCTGACTCTAAAAAAATATTTTTAGTATCTAAGGATATTGAAGAGCTTTCTCCACCAATCACACCTCCTAAACCAAGGATGTGTTTCTCATTAGTAATTAAGCACGCTCCATCTTCAAGTGAATAATTATTATTATCTAAAGCGCTAAACTTTTCTCCTTTTTTGGATGAACGTACGATAATTTTTCTTTCAATTTTATCTGCATCATAGGCATGCATAGGTCTATTTAAATCAAACATAATATAATTAGTAATATCAACAACAGCTGAGATTGGATTCATTCCGACCGCAATTAATTTATCTTTTAACCATTTGGGACTTTCAGTATTTTTTATTCCTTCAATGTAACAATAATTAAATGAAGAGCATCCAGAATCAGACTCTATAATAACTTTAAACGGATTTTTAATATCACTCTTTAATTTAATTTTTTCTAAATCAATTAACTTTCCAAGGCCTGCCGTTGATAAATCCCTTGCAATACCCCTTACACCTAAACAGTCTGATCTATTGGGAGTTATAGATATATCAATTGCTGGTTCGCTATTATTTTTAAAATAGCTATTTCCGACTTTAAATTTTTTTGAATCTAATTCAGTAATTCCTTGGCTCTCATCAGATAACCCTAGTTCTGATTCTGAGCAAAGCATTCCATAAGAATCTACTCCTCTAATATTAGTAACTTTAATTTTAAGTTGATTTTTTGGAATAATGGCCCCTGGTCCCGCATAAACAGTTAACAAACCATCTCTAGCATTCGCAGCTCCACAAACAACTTTTAGTATTTTTCCAGACCCAATATCAACATCACATAATTTTAATTTATCTGCGTTTGGATGTTTTTCTGCTTTAATAATTTTTGCTACTAAAAAAAAATTATTTTTATCTGTTGCTCCAACGCTTTCAACTTCGAGTCCTATATTATTTAAAGTTGAAACAATCTTTTCAGTATTTGCGCTTGTCTTTAGATGATCCTTTAACCAAGAAGAAGTTATTTTCATCTGCTAAAGCCTCTATAGTTTGCGGGTATATCTAATGGATCAAATCCATAATGTTCTAGCCACCTAACATCTGTTTCGAAAAAAGATCTTAGATCATTTATTCCATACTTAAGCATGGCCAATCTATCAATACCGATACCAAAAGCATAACCCTGATACATTGAAGTATTTATTTTGCAATTTTTTAAAACATTAGGATGAACCATTCCGCATCCCAATATTTCAAGCCATTTGTCTCCCTCACCAATAACAATTTTCCCATCTTTTAATTCATAGCCAATATCAACTTCTGCTGATGGTTCAGTAAAAGGAAAGTGGCTAGGTCTAAATCTCATCTTAATTTTATCTACTTCAAAAAATTTTCTAATAAAATAATCAAGAACTCCTTTTAGATGCCCCATGTTTACATTTTTATCTATATGCAAACCCTCGACTTGATGAAACATAGGAGTGTGCGTTTGATCACTGTCACATCTATAAGTTCTTCCAGGTGCAATAATTTTGAATGGTGGTTTTCCAGACAACATAGTCCTTATTTGAACTGGGGAAGTATGCGTTCGTAACAAAATTTCTTTGTTTTGACCTAAATAAAAAGTGTCGTGCATGTCTCGTGCTGGATGATGGGGAGGAGTATTTAATGCTGTAAAATTGTTATACTCATTTTCAACATCAGGCCCTTCTGCTACTGAAAATCCTATCTCTCCAAAAATAGCTGTTACTTCGTCAATGACTTGTGTGACTGGATGAATTTTACCAAAAGTGATGGGTCTTCCTGGTAAAGTAACATCAATTCTCTCTTCTGATAATTTTTTATTAATCTCTGTTTGTTCAAAGTGATTTATTTTGGAATTAATAAGATTATTAATATTGTCTTTCAATTTATTTAGATTTGAAGCAAAATTTTTTCTTTCTTCTCCTTGAAGAGTTGTAATTTTTTTAAAAAGTTCTCCTATCTTTCCGTTTTTGCCGAAAGCTTCGGATTTTACCTGTTCAATTTTATGAAGATTATCGGATTGATCTATTTTAGATTTAAATTCTTTTTCTAAATGTAAAATTTCATCCATGGCAATGTACTAGTATTTATGGAACTAGTTTTTCTAGTTTAGGCTAGACTGTACCTTTTTTACGATGGATTTAAAAGCCTCTGGATTTTGGTAAGCTAAATCTGCTAAAATTTTTCTATCAATAGAAATCTTTGATTTATTAAGACCATTAATAAATTTAGAATAAGTTAATCCTTGCTCTCTAACACCCGCATTAATTCTCTGTATCCAAAGCGACCTAAAATTTCTTTTTTTGGTTCTACGATCTCTATAAGAATATTGTAAAGATTTTTCTACTGATTGTTTAGCAGTTCTAATTGTGTTTTTTTTTCTTCCGTAGAAACCTTTGGCAGCTTTTAAAACTTTTTTATGTTTTGCGTGACTTGCTACCCCTCGTTTAACTCGTGACATAAATTAACCTCTTAGACTGTTTGGCATGTAAGACTTAACAATCTTTGCGTCAGGTTTTGACATGATTGCCATTCCTCTTTGTTTTCTAATTTGAGCATTGCTTCTTTTAATCATACCGTGTCTTTTTCCAGCTTGTGGCATTTTTACTTTACCTGTTGCTGTAATTCTAAATCTTTTTTTAGCTGAGCTCTTAGTTTTAATCTTATACATAAAATAAATACCTGCGGTTTATACTAATATTAAAGATGAAAAACAATAAGTATGAAGGTGAAGAAACTGCTATTTTAGGGGCTGAATAATGAAAGTCATTTGCTTGCCTTCCATTTTTGGAGCCTGTTCAACTTTGCCAGTTATTTTTAAGTCGCTCACAATTCTACCTGCTAGATCTTTAGCTAATTGTAAATGCTGCATTTCTCTTCCTTTAAATTTAATTGTAAATTTTACCTTATCTCCTTTAGCTAAAAATTTCTCAGTTGCCTTCATTTTAAAATTGTAATCATGAACATCTGTTCCTGGTCTCATTTTAATTTCTTTAAGAGTTACAACTTTTTGTTTCTTTTTTGCTTGGCTGGCTTTTTTTTGTAATTCGTATTTATATTTTCCAAAATCGGTTATTTTACAAACTGGTGGTTTTGCATTTGGGGCTATTTCAATTAAATCTAAACCCTGCTCCTTTGCAGTCATTAACGCATCGTTTAAAGAAACGATTCCAATATTTTGACCGTCACTTCCAATTAACTGAACATCTGTTGCTCGAATTCTATCGTTTACTTTTGGTCCACGATTTGAAGAGCTATTAGATCTAAAATTGCTTCTGTTGTTTTGAAAATTTTGATTAATAACTTACTCCTAGATTTTTGGTATTGAAGATTCTTTAACCAATAAACTCACGGCTTCTTTTAAAGGTAATGTATCTTGTTTTTCTTGGCCAAGTCTTCGAAGCGTAATTGACTGACTCTCTTGTTCTTTAGATCCACAAATCATTAAAACTGGGGTCTTAGACAAAGAGTGTTCTCTAATCTTGTAATTAATTTTTTCATTCTTTAGATCAATAATATTCCTTATTTTGTTTTTATCAAGTTCAGCTGATACTTTTTTTGCATAATCGTCAAATTCTTGAGAAATTGGAAGAATTGCAACTTGTTTAGGTGACAGCCACAATGGAAGTTTGCCTGCGTAATGCTCAATTAGAATCCCTATAAACCTTTCTAGCGATCCAAATAATGCTCGATGTAACATAACTGGATTTTTTTTGACTCCATCTTTATCAATATAAGTAGCACCTAATCTTCCTGGTAAATTTAAATCTACTTGCAGAGTTCCGCACTGCCAATCTCGACCGATTGTATCTCTTAAAACAAATTCAATTTTAGGACCATAAAATGCTCCTTCGCCCTTATTAATAGAATAATCTAGTTTCGATGCTTTCACAGCTTCTAATAATGCAGCTTCTGCTTTGTCCCAAAGTTTATCATCTCCAACTCTTTTTGCCGGACGATCGGAATATTTTAAAATTACATTTTCAAAACCAAACGCCTTATAAATATCTAAGATTAATTTAGTAACTTTTAATGACTCTTCTGTAATTTGATTTTCAGTGCAAAAAATATGAGCATCGTCTTGAGTAAAAGATCTAACTCTCATTAATCCATGCAAAGATCCTGAGCTTTCATAACGATGAACTTTCCCAAATTCTGATAATTTTAAAGGCAAATCTCTATAACTTTTTAATCCTTGATTAAAAATCTGAACACAACCAGGACAGTTCATAGGCTTAATTGCGAACACTCTCTCGTCTGGAGTTGTTGTTGTATACATGTGTTCTTGAAATTTTTCCCAGTGACCGGATTTTTCCCACAATGTTTTATCTAAAATATCTGGCGTATTAACTTCTCGATAACCAGCTTCATTTTGTTTTTGTCGCATAAAATCTATTAACGACTGGAATAACTGCCAACCAGCTTCATGCCAAAAAACGGCTCCTGGACTTTCTTCTTGAAAATGAAATAAATCCATAACCTTCCCAAGTTTACGATGATCTCTTTTCTCAGCTTCTTCAATTCTATGCAAATATTCATCTAGCTCTTTTTTATTTCTCCAGCACGTTCCATAAATTCTTTGTAGCATTTCATTATTAGAATCTCCTCGCCAATAAGCTCCTGCTAATTTCATTAGCTTAAATGCTTTTCCTATTTTACCTGTAGAAGAAAGATGCGGACCTCTGCACAAATCATGCCACTGACCATGAAAATAAATTGAAATTTCTTCTTTAGTTGGAATACTTTTTATTATTTCAGCTTTATATAACTCTCCTTTTTTTTTAAAATGTTCTATAGCTTTTTCTCTATCCCAAACTTCTCTTGTTGTCGGTTCATCTCGATCAATAATTTCTCTCATTTTTTCTTCGATCTTTACTAAATCATCATCAGTAAAAGGTTTTTTTCTGGAAAAATCATAATAAAAACCGTTTTCAATAACTGGACCGATAGTAACTTGAGTATCTTTAAATAATTCTTGAACTGCCATAGCAAGCACATGTGCAGTATCGTGTCTTATTACTTCTAATCCGTAATCATCTTCTAATGTAATAATTTGAATTACAGAATCTTTTTCAATTACTGTGCTTAAATCTTTAAAACTATCATTAACTTTTATAACTAAAGCTTTTTTTGCAAGTGAAGGGCTAATAGTTTTTGCTATTTCATACCCATTAACTTTTTCTGGAAATTGGAGTTTTTTTCCATCTAGAAGTGTAATGTTAAGCATGTCTCTTATTAAACTAAGGACTTATAAATTTCTAGTGTTTTAGAACACATCTGCTCAACTGTATAATTGTCGCTTACATTCTTTCTGCCTTTTAATCCAAATTCTTTTAATGAACTTTTGTCTTTTTTAGAAATATTAACAATAAAATTTGCTAAATTTTTTTCACTATTAGATTCAAATAACCAACCTGTTTCACCATCAATTACTGTCTCAATGGAACCTCCAATATTACTGGCAAGAATTGGTTTTTCCATTGCTTGAGCTTCTACTGCTACTCTACCAAAAGCTTCTGGCTCAACTGAAGCTGATAATACTAAATCGCATGCATTATAAGCGGATGGCATAAAAGATTCATTAGAGATTATTTTAACGTGATTTTCTAAATTATTTTCATTAATAAATTTTAACAAACTTTCTTTATATTGAATTCTTCCTTGCTCATCGCCAAGTATAACTGCGCTAATATTTTTCAATAAATTTTCTTTTTTTAGAAGCAAAAAAGCTCTTAAAAAAAACATTTGTCCTTTCCAGGAAGTTAATCTGCCAGGAAGTAAAATCAAAAAATTGTTAACAGATACATTCCAACGATTTCTAACTTTATTAGATTCTTCAATATTTGTATTTTTCGGGTCAAAATAAATAATATCTATTCCTCTAGGTACAACGAACAACTGTTTAAAATTGTTGTAGTTTTTTTTTATATGATCAAAAATAAATTTTGAACCAGCAATAACAGCGTTTCCTCTTAACATAATTGAATTATAAAATTTTTTAAAAAAATTATTAAAATTATAAGTACCGTGAAAAGTGGAAATTAAAAAAACATTAGATAATTTGCTAGCAAAATAACAAGACCAGGCAGGAGCTCTGCTACGAACATGAATGATATTAATTTTATGAAACAAGACAATAAATAAAATTACAAATATATTAAATAAAATTAATAAAGGATTTTTACTATGAACTGGAAATATAAAAATTTTTATTCTTGTTTGATCTATATTTTTAATTTGTCTACCTCCAGAGCATAAAATTGCTGAATAATAATTTTGATTAGCTATAAATTTTGCAATATCTATACAACCTGTTTCTGCTCCACCTGTATCTAATCTTGGAATTACTTGTAATAAACGAATTTTTTTATCCATTAAATTAATATGCTATACTTTTAAGAATGAATAATCCAAAGCAAAATTTTTTTTCAACAAAAAATAATCAAAAAATTCATTACAAATTTATTAATAAAAAAAGTTCAATTACAATTATTTTTCTTCATGGGCTTATGTCGGATATTAAAAGTAAAAAAGCAAAGTACTTACGAAAATTTACTAATAAAAATAAAATAAATTTATTATTATTTGAATATAGTGGTCATGGTAGATCGTCAGGAAAATTTACAGACTTTAGTATTAAAAATTGGATAGAAGATTCAAAAGCGATCATAGAAAAAATAGCAAATAAAAATAGTTTAATTTTAATTGGCTCAAGCATGGGGGCTTGGGTTGGCATTCACCTCATTAAATACTTTCATAAAAGAATTAAGGGTTTTATTGGTATTGCTTCTGCTCCAGATTTTACTGAAGAACTAATGTGGAAAAAATTCAATAATTTTGAAAAAAAAAAAATAACACAAAATGAAATTTATAAATTAAAAAGTAGTTATAATAATTTTTATACTATAAAAAAAAAATTAATTTTTGATGGAAAAAAACTATTGGTCTTGAATAAAAAAATTAAATGTAATTTCCCAATTGAACTTCTGCATGGAACTAATGACAGTTCTGTTCCTTGGAATTATTCATTTTTATTAAGTAAAGTTTTAATAAGTAAAAATATAAAAATAACTATTATTAAGGATGGAGAACATAGCTTGTCAAGAGCTACTGATCTCAAAAAATTAAATCTAGCGATTAAAAATATTCTTTAAAATATTTTTTAAACCTTCTTTGTATGTTGGAAAATTTAATTTTACCTTTAAATCTTTTCTAATTTTTTTATTACTAACTTTTTTTGAATCTTTGTAAAAATCTTTCATCTCTCCTTCTTTTAAATCCTTAAAGAAAAGTGGTTTTAATGGTTTAATGCCTATCAAACTACAAGCATATAAGACAGTTTGCTCATAAGAAGATGGTTCATTATCTGCTACATTATAAATCTCTCCTGCTTTTGAATAAGATAAAGATTTAAATAAAACTTCAGCTATGTCAGCAACATGAATTCGCGAAAAGAAATTATTACTTTTTTTAACATATCGAACTTGACTATTAGTTAATCTCAAAAAAATATTTTTTTCTGGAGAATAAATTCCAGACAATCTAAATATTCTTGTTGGGATTAATTGATATTTGTGAAGTTTAAGCCAATTATTCTCAGCTATAATTCTATTAATTCCTGTATCATTACTGCTTAATAATTTGCTACTTTCATTAACCCAATTGCCATTATGATTTCCATAAACACTTGTGGATGAAAGATACGCTAACCATTTAATTTTTTTACTTGAAACAATCTCGTTATAAAAATTTTCAATGACAAGGTCTCTTCTGTCTTTTGGCGGTACTGATATTAAAATATGAGTTGCTAATAAAAGATGTTTTATGATTTTTTCATCAAATTTATAATCCTCAAAATAAAAATTTTTATAAGCAATATTCTCAAATTTTTTATTTAGAACTTTAGATCTTGAAGTTGTTATTAAATTGATTTTGTATTTGTTTTTTAAAAGCTCTCTTACAAAGTACTGGGCTGTTAAACCGAAACCAAAACAAACTAGATTGATTGATTTAAACTGCTTTTTCATGAACTGCCTTATTCGATAATGGGTGTTTTAACTTATCTAACATTTCTTTAGGGCAAACTTGATAAAAGTTACTCTTTTCACTACTCCACTGCTGAATAATTTTCTTTGAATAAGCTGATTGAGTTTCATTTGCATGCAATTGTATTAAATCTAAAAGAAACTTACTCCAATAATCCGTCTCAACTCTTTGCCAGATAACAGAGGCAGGATTTACATAATTTTCAAAATTGTTTTCAGGGTCATAAACAAATGCCATTCCACCTGTCATTCCTGCTGCAAAATTATCACCAATTTCACCTAAGATAACAACATTACCACCTGTCATATATTCGCAACCATTTGTTCCGCAACCTTCAACAACAGCTGTGGCTCCTGAATTCCTAACTGCAAATCTTTCTCCTGCTTGTCCTGCAGCAAGCAATAGTCCAGATGTTGCGCCATACAAAACCGTATTACCAATAATTGTATTTTTGGAAGTTTGTATTTCACTATTTGATGCAGGCTTTATAATTATTTTTGCACCTGATAATCCTTTGCCAACATAATCGTTTGCATCTCCAGTTACTTCTAATTTAATTCCATTGACCCCAAAAGCTCCTAAAGATTGTCCAGCAGATCCTCTTAATTTAATTAAAATATGATCTTCCGATAATTTTTTATTCTTATATTGCGTTGTAATAATTGAACTTAATCTCGTTCCAACAGATCTATGTGTATTTTTAACAGCATAACTTAATTGAAATTTTTGACCTTTTTCAATTAAAGATAAAGAATCTTTTATAATTTGTTTATCCAAACTATCTGGTACTTCTTTTCTTTCTCTTTTTAAACTATATCTTGGGTTCTCACCTGGATCTGCTTGAACCAATAAAGGATTCAAATCTAAATCATCCAAGTTAGAAGATCCTCTGCTTACTTGTTTTAATAAATCTGTTCTTCCAACAATCTCATTTAAAGATTTAAAACCAAGACTTGCTAAAATTTCTCTTACTTCCTCAGCAACGAATGAAAATAGATTAACAACTTTTTCAGGTGTTCCTGTAAATTTTTTTATAAGTTCTTCATCTTGAGTACAAATTCCAACTGGGCATGTATTAGAATGACATTGTCTAACCATTATGCAGCCCATTGCTATTAATGAAGTTGTAGCTATTCCAAAATCGTCAGCCCCCATCATTGCTGCCATTACTACATCTCTTCCAGTTTTAATTCCCCCGTCAGTTCTCAGGATAACTTCATGTCTTAAACCGTTTAAAGTTAAAATTTGATTAGCCTCTGTTAAACCAATTTCCCACGGAAGCCCCGCATACTTTACACTCGTTAATGGAGACGCTCCGGTTCCTCCTGAATGTCCGCTGATTAAAATTACGTCAGCTTTTGCTTTTGCAACTCCTGCAGCAATAGTACCTATCCCTGTTGATGAGACTAACTTAACTCCAATTTTTGCTTTAGGGTTTATCTGTTTTAAATCGTAGATAAGTTGCGATAAATCCTCAATTGAATAAATATCATGATGAGGAGGTGGAGATATTAAAGTAACTCCAGGAGTTGAATGTCTTAATCTTGCAATTTCAGCTGTAACTTTAAAACCAGGCAGTTGTCCGCCCTCTCCAGGTTTTGCACCTTGTGATACTTTAATTTCTATTTCATCACAGTTGTTTAAGTATTCTGCCGTTACACCAAATCTAGCTGATGCAATTTGTTTAACTCTTGAATTTGCATTATCTCCATTCTCTCTTGGTATTGCTCTTTTAGCATCCTCTCCTCCTTCTCCGCTACAAGATGCGCCACCAATTCTATTCATAGCAATTGCTAAAGTTTCATGAGCTTCTTTCGAAAGCGCTCCTAGCGACATACTTCCGCTTCCAAATCTTTTTCTAATATTTGTAATAGATTCAACTTCTTCAATTGAAATTGGTTTTTTAGTTAAGTTAAAATCTAAAAGATCTCTAAGATTAATAGGATGTTGTTCATTTATAATTTTTGAATATTTTTTATACAAATCATAAGAATCAGTTGCGACCGCTGTTTGTAACATGTGCATTGTCATTGCTTGATTAGCATGCTGCTCTCCGTCTTTTCTAAATTTATAAAATCCACCAATCGGTAAACTAATAACATTTCCTCTAAATGCTTTTTGGTGTTGAATTCTGATCATTTTTTCAATACCTGAAACTCCAATTCCAGAAATCTTTGAGTACATTCCAGGAAAATATTCTGCTACTAACGATCTACTTAATCCCATGCCACTAAAATTTAATCCTCCTCTGTAAGAACTAATTACAGAAATCCCAAGTTTAGACATAACTTTTAACAAACCATCATTCACGGCTTTGATGTAGTTGGTAACACATTCTGAAAAATTTAATTTTCCAAAAATCTTTTTTTGATACCTTTGATAAATACAATCCAGTGCTAAATAAGGATTAACCGTTGTCGCGCCAACACCAATTAAAACTGCAAAATAATGAACATCTAAACATTCTGCAGACTTTACGTTCAAAGAAGTAAATTTTCTAAGTCCATTATTAACTAGGTGGGTTTGAACGGCCCCTGTTGCAAGAATAATTGGTATTCCAATTCTTGTTGTCGAAATATTTTCATCAGTTAAAATTATATGTTTAATGCCTTCTCTTACCGCAAGTTCAGCTTCAACTTGAATTCTTTTTAACTCTTTTTTTAAATCGGTCTCATCATCTCTAGCTTCAAATGTGCAATCTATTTCCTTATATTTTTCATTTAAAACTTCGAATAATTTTTTAAATTGTGCATTAGATAATACTGGGCTTTCTAAAAGATAACTTTTTTTATTAAATAGATCCTCCCCTAAAATATTTTGTAAATTTCCAATTCTTGTATTTAAAGACATAACTCTATTTTCTCTCAAAGAGTCGATTGGAGGGTTTGTTACTTGGCTAAAATTTTGTCTAAAAAAGTGGGATAATGGCCTATAAACATCAGATAAAACAGCTGCTGGGGTATCATCCCCCATAGATCCAACCGCCTCTTTTTGATCTTCGACCATTGGATGTAAAATCATTTCCAAATCTTCAATAGATATTCCTGCTGCGTATTGTTTTTGTCTTAATTTATCTCCTTCAAAAGAATTGAATTCTTCTAAGTTATTAAACTTTTTACTAATCTCGATTAAATTCTGACTAAATTTTTTATAAATAGGATTTTTAGATAATAAATCTTTAATTTTTTTATCATTGTAATAAACGCCTTCATCAAGATTAACAGCTATCATCTGACCTGGTCCTACTCTGCCTCTGTAAATAATATTTTCTTCTTGAACAGGAACCATACCAGTCTCAGATCCTGCAAATAAAATTTTATCTTTTGTAATTGTATATCTCAAAGGCCTTAAACCATTTCTATCAGTTGCAGCTAAAATCCAATTTCCATCTGTTGCAGCAATTGCAGCTGGTCCATCCCATGGTTCGATCACGGAATTTAAATAGTTATACATATCTCTATAAGCCTGCGGAATAATTTTGCTTCTTTTGGACCATGCTTCGGGCATCAACATCATTTTTACAAGCGGCAATAGTCTTCCAGATCTTGTTAACAATTCAAACACAGCATCAAGACAAGCTGTATCTGAGCTTCCTGATTTCAAAATTGGTTTTAAGTCTTCAATATTTGGATAAAGATCCGACTGAAGTCCTTGTTCATGAGTCTTCATCCAGTTTATATTTCCTTTTAAAGTATTGATCTCGCCATTGTGAGCTAAAATTCTAAACGGTTGAGCAAGTTCCCAACTTGGAAAAGTATTTGTTGAATATCTTTGATGAAAAATTGAAAATCTAGAAATAAATCTTTTATCTAATAAATCCGGGTAAAAATCTGATAAATTTTCAGCTAAAAACATTCCTTTATAAATTATTGATCTTGAGCTAATAGATGAAATATAAAAATCTTTTAGTTGTGATTGAGTAATACTGTTCTCAATTTTTTTTCTTACAATATAGATATTTCTTTCTAATTCTTCTGATTCTGTTTTTTTAATTGGCGAAAATAATATTTGCTCAATTTCAGGTCTTGTATCATTTGCTTTAATACCAAGAACCTTTGCTTTTACCGGAACATGCCTCCAGCCAAAAATATAAAAATTATTAGATAATAATTCATGTTCAACAATAGTTCTACAAGCCTCTTGTGCACCATAATCGTTTCTAGGTAAAAAAATCATACCCACGCAAAGCTGATCGTTTTTGTGAGTATGATGTCCTGTAATTTTTATTTGTTCTTCAAAAAAATCTTTTGCCAATTCAACATGAATGCCAGCTCCATCTCCTGTTTTTCCATCTTTATCTACCGCACCTCTGTGCCACACTGCTTTTAAAGCCTCAATTCCATTCTCAACAACTTCTCTTCTTGGTTTTCCATCAATAGAGGCAACAAATCCTACGCCGCAAGCATCGTGCTCATCTTCTTTTTTATAAACGCCTGCCTTGATTAATTTTTCTAAGTTTTTATCTAAAATCTTCATAAATTTAAGCAACCTTTTTCTTTGCTGACTTTTCAATTTTATTTCTCAAATAAACATCCATTGAATCTGCAGCATCTCTTCCATCTTTAATTGCCCAAACAACCAAGGACGCTCCTCTTACAATATCTCCGGCAGCAAAAACTCCATCTAAATTAGTCTGCATTGTTTTAAGATCTGTTTTAATAGTCCCCCACTTAGAAACTTCTAATTTGGGTTCTGAAAATAAATTTGGAATATCTTCAGGGTCAAAACCTAAGGCTTTAATTACAATGTCAGCTTTAATTTTTATTTCTGAACCTTGAATTATTTCTGGTTTTTGTCTTCCTGTCGCATCGGCTTCTCCTAATCTCATTTTATCAAGAACAACTTCTTTTACTTGATTATTCTTTCCAATAAATTCTTTTGGATTTGTTAGCCATTGAAAATCCACCCCTTCTTCTTCAGCATTAGTAACTTCTCTTGCTGAGCCCGGCATATTTTTTTTGTCTCTTCTATATAAACATTTAACTGATTTAGCATTTTGTCTAACTGAAGTTCTAACACAATCCATTGCTGTATCTCCTCCTCCTATCACGACAACATCTTTTCCTTCTGCATTCAAAAATCCATCATCAAACATTTTAACTTTATCACCCAATCCTTTTTTATTTGAAGCGGTTAAAAATTCCATTGCTGGATAAATATTTTTAAGATTAGATCCTGGAATATCCACTTCTCTTGCTTTGTAAACTCCTGTTGCAATTAATACTGCATCATGTTTTTTTCTAAGCTCAGATAAAGTTGCATTTTTTCCAACTACGAAATTTAATTCAAACTTTATGCCCCCATCTTTTAAAAGCTTTGTTCTTCTTTGAACAATTTCTTTTTCTAATTTAAAATTTGGAATTCCATAAATCAATAATCCACCGGGTCTATCATATTTGTCATAAACAGTTATATCGTAACCAATTTTTCTCAGTTGTTCTGCAGCGGCAAGTCCTGCTGGGCCTGATCCTACGATACCAACGCTTTGGTCTAAATCTTTTTTAATTTTAATTGGTTTTACCCAACCTTGTTCAAAGGCAGTATCAGTAATAAATTTTTCGATCGAACCAATTGTAACTGTTCCATGACCCGCTCTTTCAATTACACAATTTCCTTCGCAAAGTCTGTCTTGTGGACATATTCTTCCGCAAACTTCTGGCATATTATTTGTTGCTGAAGATATTTCATAAGCCTCTTCTAATCTTCCCTCTGCAGTTAATTTTAGCCAGTCAGGAATATTATTTGAAAGAGGACAATGAATTTGACAATAAGGAACTCCGCATTGAGAACATCTGCTTGATTGTTCTTCTGCTTTTGGAAGAATGTAATTTTTATAAATTTCAGAAAAATTTTTAACTCTCTGAGATGAGTTAGTTTTCTCAGGAGTTTGTCCTTTTACAGTGACAAATTTCAACATTTTTTCTATCATTATTCTTAATGTCTAGTATTTAGTGTTTTTTAGACATTATTCACACAAAACCTATATTTTTTAAAGTTAAATTAGGTCAGTAATAATGGATCAATTTAAATATTTCGACGATTAATTAGTAAAATTGAGGATTTATTCTGTTTTTCAATCAATAATTGTAAACAATACTTAACTAAAATTTTTAGATTTATTAACTTAAGCAATTAAAATAAGGCTCTTTTAACAATGGACACTAATACAAAAATTATAATTTTAAGCATTATTCAAGGCATTGCGGATTTATTTCCAATTTCATCAAACGCCCACTTAATCATTGCTCAGCATTTTATGAGTTTTGATAGAAAATTAATTATCAATACCGTAATGCATCTTGGAGCTTTATCGGCAATTATAATTTATTTACGTAAAGATATTTTTGAAATTTCTAAAAACATTACAATGTCGAGCAAGATTGTTATTGGTTCAATACCAGCGATAATTGCTGGCTATTTTGTGCATAAATTTAAAATAATAGATTATGAAAAAACTACAGTACTAATAATAATTGCAACCGCTTCTATTATATTTGCAATAATTTTATTTATTGCGGACAAAAAAACTGAAACAAAAAAACTATATAAAGATTTAACTTTTAAAGAGGCGTTTATTATTGGTCTCTGGCAAATAATGGGTTTAATTCCTGGATCGAGCCGATCTGGTTCTACTTTATCTGGTGGTCGATTCTTAGGCTATAATAGAGTTGATGCTGCAAAATTCTCTTTTTTTATTTCTATACCTACTGTCGCTGGAGCTGCTTTCATTGGAATATTAGATTTATTAAAACATAACGACTCTGAATTTAATATCATTGCCATTTTCTCTTTTGCAACTTCTTTTATAACATCTTATTTAGCTATAAGATTCTTTTTCTATTTTATTGAAAAAACAAATCTAAATTTATTTGTTTATTATAGAATAATTTTAGGAATATTTCTATTCTACTATTATTTTTTTAAACTCTAGTACTATTAAAAATATAATTCGGTAAAACCATTTCAATACTATGTGGTTGAATATTTAGTTGGCTAAAAGAAGAAAATTTTCCTGTATTAATATTATCTGATTTTAAAATTTCAATTTGATCAATTGTAAGCAATGGTTTTGTAAATAGCTGCATAAGACGGGCTTGCATTTTTGCAATAAATTCTGGTAACTCAATAATTAATCTTTTTTTATTTAATTGTTTCAACAGCGCTTCTATTAGCTCTTTAAAGGAATAAACATTAGGCCCACCTAATTCATAAATACCATTGCTAATTTTATAGCTATCAATGATATTAATAATTGCATCAGAAACATCTCCTACGTAACAGGGTTGAAATTTACTTTGACTACCCACTAATGGAATTACGGGAAGCAAATTAATTAATTTATTAAATAAGTTAAAAAAATTATCATCTACACCAAAAATAATGCTAGGTCTTAGTATTACAGAATTCTTGAAATTTTTAGTTACAGCTTTCTCACCACTTAATTTAGATTTTATATAAAGAGAATTAGATTCTTCATTTACTCCAAGGGCAGATATATGAATAAGCCGTTTTGTAATTTCTTTATTTAAAATACTTGATAAAAATTTTGGAAACAAATGATGAAGATTATTAAACGTTTGATCTTTATTTTCGTATAAAATTCCTATGCAATTTACTACATACTCTGAATCTTTAACAAGATTAGTTAAATTGTCTAAATCTGAAAAATTAAATTTTGTAACCTGAATTTGCCCTGGTTCTCCAAGAGGCTTTAAATACCCATGAAGATATGGATTTCGTGTCGGAACTATTATTTTAAAACCCTTTTTAGCAAGTTTCGATATTAAGTTTCGACCAACAAATCCTGTTCCGCCGAAGACTGTTATTGTCTTTTTTTCTGCCATTGTTTAATCATAATAATTAAGGATAATACCTTTTATTTAACAATAATATGAAAGTCAAAATTCACAAAAACGATCTACCAAGCAATTCAAATCTAGGTAAAATTGTTGCTGTTGACACTGAGACCATGGGTCTTGATTACAAAAGAGATCCTCTTTGTCTGGTACAAATATCTTCTGGAAATGAGGAAGTTCATTTAATTCAAATTAATAGGAAGAATTTTCAGGCGGATAATTTAAAAAAAATTTTAGAAGACACTAACGTTAAAAAAATCTTTCAATTTGCAAGATTTGATCTTGCAGTTTTAAGCTACTATCTAAAAGCAGATACGAACAATGTATATTGTACAAAAATTGCATCTAAAATTGGAAGAACCTACACAGACAAACATGGCCTTAAAGATTTGTGTAAAGAACTATTGAATGTTGATATGTCAAAACAAATGCAAAGTTCTGATTGGGGCGCTGAAACTTTAACTGAACAACAGATAAATTATGCGGCTTCTGATGTTTTGTATTTACACAAAATAAAGGAAGAGCTTGATAAAATTTTAATTAGGGAAAACAGAATGGAATTAGCAGAACACTGTTTCAAATTTTTAAAACATCGAGTAACATTAGATCTTGCTGGGTGGAATAACCAAGATATTTTTTCACATTAGATGATTCAAAATCAAAAAATTAAATTTGCAAAAGACGTTATTTTTCAAGAAATTAATGCATTAAAGAAATTATCCAAATCCTATAATAGTAATTTTATTAAAGCGATTGACCTTATTCAAAAATGTAAAGGCAAAGTAATTTGCGTTGGCATGGGAAAATCCGGTCATATCATAAGAAAAATTTCTGCAACATTAAGTTCAGTTGGAATTCCATCAATTTATTTACATCCTTCTGAAGCGGCACATGGAGATCTTGGTGCATGTAATCCAAAACAAGATTGTTTTTTAATCATGTCTTACTCTGGCAATACAGATGAATTAAAAAATATTTTAAATTATGCACATAAATTTAAAATGCCAATTATTGGTGTTGCCTCAAAAGAAAATTCAACTTTAATTAATGCAAGCACAATTAAGATTGTACTGCCTAAAGTAAAAGAGGCCGGTCTTGATATGGTGCCAACAAGTTCTACTTCAATGCTACTTGCTTGGGGTGATAGTGTTGCAATCACTCTGATGAAGTTAAATAAATTTAGCAAAGAAAAATTTGCCGTGTATCATCCGTCTGGCGCTCTAGGTAAACAACTTACGCGAGTTAAAGATATTATGATTAAAAAATCTGAAGTTCCTTTTGTTAAAGAGAACGCTTCAGTAAAAGAGGCTGTTATTCAAATTACTAAGAAAACTTATGGCTGTGTGCTTGTTATAAATAAATCTAAAAAAGTTACGGGAATTATAACAGATGGAGATATTAGGCGTTCTATTAATAAAAAAAATTTTTTGGAAAAAAATGCAAAAGAAGTAATGACAAAAAACCCACATATGATTTCTGAAGATACACTTGCAGGATCTGCTTTAGATATAATGAATAAGAAAAAGATTACTTCTCTTATTGTTCAAGGAAAAAATAATAACTACGGACTAATTCACATACATTCTCTTATTAGTTTTGGAGTTTAATGAACCTCAGTGCTATTAGAAAAAGACAGCTTACAATTGTAGCTATTGGGCTTGGAATAATATTTTTAGTATATTTTGTTTATCCAGCAATTGAAGCTTTTAGACTAAGACTAGTATCTAAAAATATCAAACCTACTGAGGGAGCTGAGAGTAATGTTTTCGAAAATATTAGCTACATTGGAACCGATTCTAGTGGCAAACAATATAACGTCAGAGCAAAACTGGCGACTATCGATAAAAATAATCAGGACTTAATTAGTTTGAAAGAAGTTGATAGTGATTTTTTGTTAAAAGATGGAGGTATTTTAAAAATTACTAGTAAGACAGGTTTATTTAATAAAGCGACTAATGATATTTTATACGAACAAAATGTAAAAATTACACAAAAGGATGGTGTAGTTACTGCCAACAAAGCAGAGTATATTGTTAAAACAAATAATATACTTGTGACTGGTAATGTTGTTGGTGATTATAATGAAATTGATCCAAAAACAAAGAAACGACGCACTAGTCAAGTTCGTGCTGATAAGATAATAATTGATACATTCAAGAAAACTGCCGAAGTCATAATGGATGAAAAAGGAAAACAAGTGACAGGTACTCTAAGCAATGAAAAATAAAGAGCCTTTTGTATTGCCCAAAGAAAATATTGTTCCTGAAGAAATATTAGAGGACAATAATAAAAAATCTCTTATTAAAAAAAATAATAAAAATGTTTTTAAACTTGTATCAGATGATTTTTATTATAATAAAAAACCATCTACATTAGAAATTACCAATCTAACAAAGATAATTAAGCAAAGAATTATTCTTAAAAACGTTAGTGTAAGAGTTGACCCTCAAGAAATTGTTGCTCTGCTTGGGCCAAATGGCGCGGGAAAAACAACTATGTTTTCTATTGTGCTTGGAATTCTAAATCCAACTCAAGGAAAGGTTATTTTTAATAATAAAGTAATTAACGAATTACCTATTCATATACGTGCGAAAGAAGGAATTAGTTATCTTCCGCAATCAAGATCTATTTTTAGAGGATTAACTGTTGAAGAAAATATTAGAGCTGTTGCTGAAGTTGCAATTAAAGATAAAGACAAAGAAGATGAATTGGTAGAGCATTTATTAAATGAATTTAAAATTGCACATCTTCGAACTGCCTCTGCGTTAAGTTTGTCTGGTGGAGAAGCAAGAAGAGTTGAGATAGCAAGGTGTTTAACAACTTCGCCTAAGGTATTATTACTCGATGAACCATTTGCGGCTTTAGATCCAATTGCAATAATAGAACTTAAAGAAATGCTTAAGCATTTAAAAGAAAAAGGAATTAGTATTTTTATAACGGACCACAACGTTAAAGAAACTCTTGATATAGTAGATAGAGCCTACATACTTAACAGCGGCGAACTTATAGCTGAAGGATCTCCGAATGAAATTATTGAAAATAAGAAAGCAAGACAGCTTTATTTAGGTTCGCAGTTTAGAATTTAAATATATTTAAAAAAACTAAACTTTTTCCAAAGCTTGCGTTATATCAGCTAAAATATCATCTGGGTGTTCGATCCCCACGGATAATCTTACATATCCTGGTGTCACTCCAGCTTTTAACTGCTCTTCTGGAGAAAGTTGCGAATGCGTTGTAGATGCTGGATGAATGGCAAGACTTCTTGCATCTCCAATATTTGCAACATGATATAAAAGTTTTAAAGCATTAATAAATTTTTTACCAGCTTCAACGCCGCCTTTTAATTCAACGCCACATAAAGCTCCAAAACCACCATTTAAGTATTTTTTTGCACGCTTTCCAACTTCGCCTTCGTAAAGACTTGGATAAATAACTTTTTGAACTTTGCTGTGTTTAGTTAAAAAAGAAACTACTTTTTCAGCATTAGAACAATGTTGTTTCATTCTTAATGCTAGCGTTTCTAATCCTTGAATAATTTGCCAAGCATTAAAAGGGGATAATGGCGCACCTAAATCTCTTAATAAAACAACCCGTGCTCTTATAATAAATGGAATATTTGCTCCTGTTAACTTAGGAACAACTTCCCCCCAAACAGCTCCGCCGTAAGAAGGATCAGGTTCGTTATAGAACGGTTGTCTTTTTTTATTCTCTGTCCAATTAAAATTGCCACCATCTATTATAACACCGCCAATAGAATTTCCGTGACCACCAATAAATTTAGTTAAAGAATGCATGACAATTGCAGCCCCATGCTCTAAAGGCTTACAAATAATTGGTGATGCAGTGTTATCCATTATTAAGGGTATTCCAAATTTTTTTCCGATGTCAGCAACTTCTTTAATTGGGAAAATTCTCAGATAAGGATTTGGACAAGTCTCTCCGTAATAACCTCTTGTCTTATCGTCTGTTAATTTTTCAAAATTTTTTGGATCAACAGGGTCTGCAAAACGAACTTCTATACCCTGATCTTTTAGAGTGTTCTTAAATAAATTTACTGTACCTCCATACAAATCTGTAGATGCAACAATATTATCTCCAGCTTTACATAAATTTTGCACACAAAATGCTGATGCCGCCTGTCCTGAACCGACCGCAAGCGCCGCAACCCCTCCCTCTAAAGCAGCCATTCTTTTTTCAAGAACGTCTACTGTTGGGTTCATAATTCTTGTGTAAATATTTCCAAATTCTTTAAGCGCAAATAAATTTGCTGCATGATCTGTGTTATTAAACTGGTAACTTGTAGTTTGATAAATTGGTACAGCAACAGAAGTTGTTGCGGGATCGCTTCTATAATCCCCGCCATGTAACCCTATCGTTTCTGGATGTTTGCTTGATGTTGTCATTTTTAATTTTGTTATTTGAGATTTAAACGTAGATAAATTTACATAATTATTAAGCAACTTCAATCTTTAAAAATCTATCTCAACTAATAAGCAATTTGTTTGTATTATTAAAAATTAACTATTTTAAAGTCACAAATAAGACTTAAATTTAGTTAAAATGAATTTAAATAAACAAGAGGGTAACTTATGGAAAAAATAACTAAAATAATCTTAGCGACTATATTGTTGTTTGGAACGTTCACTTTTGCACAAGCTGACGAAAAAAACGTAGCTAATAAAAAAGAGTGGGAAACTAAATCTCTTACAAAAGCTGAGTTTATAAAAATATCAGAGGAAAAATTTAATAAAATAGACACCAATAAGGATGGTGTTCTAACTCCTGAAGAAAGAAAAGCTTACTGGGAAGCTAATAAAAATCAAAGACAACCAAAAGCTAATGATAAAAATGTAGCTGACAAAAAGAATTGGGAAACTAAATCAATAACTAAAGCTGAGTTTTTAAAAAAAGAAGAGGAAAAATTTGCTAAGATGGACACAAATAAAGATGGTGTTTTATCTCCAGAAGAACGAAAAGCTTACTGGGAAGCTATGAAAGCTAAAAGAACGAAAAGCTAGAAACTAATTAAAGCTATTTCTTCTTAAAAAAAAGCAAAACTAAAAGTACGATAATAACGATTAGTAAGGCTATAATAATTGGCATTATAATTTAAAATTGTTTTATCGTACTTTTAATATATTCCCCAAAATTAATACAGTAAAAACACTTGTCTCTTTATTCAATCTCAAATTAGGCCTATAATAAATATCATGACAAATTTTGATGATAGAGAAAAAGGGTTTGAAAGAAAATTTATCAACGACCAAGAAGTAGAATTTAAGGTCTCTTCAAAAAGAAATAAACTTTTAGCAAATTGGGCCTCTAAAATTTTAGGATTTAATGAGCAACAGCAAAAAAATTACATAAATGAAGTTATCAAAGCAGATTTTCAAGAAGCTGGTGATGATGATGTCTTTAGAAAAATAAAAAAAGACTTAGAAAAAAAAAATATTCAGGATAAAGAAATTAGACAAAAGATGTCTGAGTTTTTGGATATTGCTAGAAAAGAAATATAATAACCAAAAACTTAAGTTTTAGATGGAACGAAATCTCCAAGCTGCATTTAACGATAAAACCTTTTTAGAAAGTCCAGAGGGAAGATCGATAAGAATTCTATCTGAATATGAGAGAGTTAAATCTATTCTGGAGCAACACAAAATAATGGATACTATTACTTTTTTTGGTAGCGCAAGATCAACTCCTAAAGATAAGAATAATATTAATGCAACTGAAGTAGATCATGAAAATTCAGAATATTATGAACAAGCAAAAGCTTTGTCTTTCAAATTTACAAAATGGGCAGAAGAATTTTCAAAAGATCATAATCGTTTTGTGGTTGCAACAGGAGGTGGTCCTGGAATAATGGAGGCTGCAAATCGTGGTGCGATTGAAGGTAAGGGCAAAAGTATAGGTTTTGGAATTAGATTGCCAGTTGAGCAAAAAAATAACGAATACTTAACTCCAGATTTAAGTTTTCAGTTTCATTATTTTTTTATGAGAAAATTTTTTCTAACCTTTCTTGCAAAAGCAACCATTATGTTTCCAGGCGGATATGGTACTTTAGATGAATTAAGCGAGGTATTAACATTAAAACAAACTGGTCGAATTCAAACACCGATGCCTATTGTTTTGATTGGTAAAAAATATTGGAACAGCGCAATTAATTTTAATTATTTTTATGAAAAAAAAATGATTGATAAAGAAGATTTAAATCTTTTTTTAATTACTGATTACATTGACCAGGCTTTTATTTTTATATCCTGTATCTTAAAAGAAAAATGTTTAGATAATCCTGCTATTCACAATATTTAAACTTTAAAAAATATTATTAATATCCTTTTAAAGTATTTATAAATTTTGGAATTTTTTCTGATCTTCGATAATTTTTAATATTATTTGCAACAATTAAAGTTGCAGTCTCATAATCTGTATTAGCAGAAATATGAGGGAGAATAGTAACTCTAGGATGCTTCCACAAAACATGTTCTTTAGGTAGTGGTTCCTTTTCAAAAACATCAAGCACAGCATGTTTAATGTTTCCTGAATTTAAATGTTTCACCAGATCAATCGTTTTTATTATCGGGCCTCTTGCAAAGTTAATGATTGAAGCTCCTTTTTTTAAATAAGATAATTTTTTATAGTTTAGTAAATATTTAGTTTTTTTAGTTAAGGGAATTAAACAGACTAAAATATCTGTCATTTTTAACATTTTTTTTAAACCTTGTTCACCTGTAAAACATTTAATTTTTTTTATATTTTTTTTGGTCCTACTCCATCCGCAAACATTAAATCCATTATTTAATATTTTTAAAGCTGCCAATTTTCCTAATTGTCCTAATCCTAAAAAGCCAACAGTCTTATGAGATGGCTTAATATAAAAATTTTCTTTCCAAATACTTCTGTTTTGCTGCGCTTTATAAAGAGGCATATCGCGATGTAAGTATAAAACCCAAGACAGTACAGCTTCTGACATTGTTCTGCTCATCTCCGGATCTATTAATCGGACAATCTTAATTTGATCATCCTTAAATCTGCTGACTAATCTTTCAACACCAGCCCAAATACTCTGAATCCATACTAAGTTATTAAGTTTATTTACATCATCTGGTTTTGGATTTGCAACAATTGCGAGTTTAATATTTTTATACTCTGATTTTTTAACTTCTGAAAAATTTACAATTTTTTCCTTTGGCATCTTTTTAGATAAAGCTTTAATCCAATGCTTAATCTGTTGCTTGGGAAGAGTTGATATAAAAGGAACAATTGGTTTCATTAAAAATATTTATGTAATATAATTGACATCAAAATAACATAAAATTAATTTAAAAAATTAAAATTAATGAACGCTTTTAAAAATAAAAGAAATTTTTTTAGAAAGATTAAAGATAAAACTTTATCTTTATTCTTAATTGTACTTGCAAGTTGTACTTCATCTTCAGTTCAAAACAGAAGTCAAACTTCCATAGACTCTAGACGTGAGGAAGAATATATCAGACCTTACCATCACTTGCCTGATGGCACTTTTAGAAACCCTGAGGGAAGTATTGAGCGTGAAGATTATGACTTTCCATGGATCAAATTCACTAAAGAAAGAATGGCTATAAAAGTAAATATTCCTAAAGACCACGTAATAAAAAAAGAAGAAGCTATTACTCAGCTGAATACTCTTGCAAACGAAGATACGATTACATGGATTGGGCATGCAACTTTTTTAATTAGAATTGGTGACAAAACTATAATTACAGATCCTTTCTTTTCCCCTAATGCAGGTCCGGTAGAACTAGGTCCTAGAAGATACGTTGATCCTGGGATACCTTTATCAAAGCTACCAAAAATAGATTTAGTTCTAACAACTCATAATCATTATGATCACTTAGATACTGATACGACAAAAAATTTTCCATTTAAAAAAGCAAAAGTTGTTGTTCCTTTAAAACTTGGAAGTTTTTATAAAGAGTTTGGATTTAAGGATGTGACAGAATTAGATTGGCACAAAAATATTTATTTTGACGGTGTTAAAATTACATTACTCCCTGCAATTCACTGGTCAAAACGTCAATTATTTGATCGCAACAAAACATTGTGGGGAAGTTTTTTAATAGAATATCGTGGCAGAAAATTATTATTCTGTTGTGACACTGCAATGGGTGAAGTTTATAAAAAAATTGGCAGAGAATATGGTGCTGTAGATATCGCCTTTATAAATATTGGTGCTTACCAACCTAAGGACATCATGAAATACTCCCATGCCTCTCCTGAGGAGGCCCTTGAAATTGGCAGAAATTTAAGAGCTAAAAAAGTTATCGGCACACACTGGGGAACTATTGTGATGTCTTTGGAAGATCCTTTTGAACCTCCTATAAAATTTAAAGAAAATGCTAGAAATTTTGGTTATGATGAAAAGGATGCTGTTGTCTTTAAAATTGGGGAAACTAAGTTGATAAAAGAAATTTAAGTTAAAATATTTTACAAAAATACAACAGTAAGTCTATTTCATGAGTTTATCTTTAGAAAAAAAACAAAAAAATTTCTTTGATTTCAATTATCAAGATCTAAAACAATTCTTATCTAAAGATCTCAATATAGAACAAAAAAAAATATCGATGCGAGCCAAACAATTATGGCAATCGATATATAAAAAAGGATTAGTGGAAATTAATAATTTATCTAATTTTCCAATCGAGCTTCGCTCCCAATTAAACAGTTTAATATCATTACAAAAACCTAAAATTATCAAAACACAAAAATCAAATGATGGAACGATTAAGTGGCTTATTCAATTGCATGACGGTAATGAAGTGGAATGCGTTTTTATTCCTGAAAAAACAAGAGGTACTTTATGTATTTCATCACAAGTTGGTTGCACTCTTAACTGCAGATTTTGTCATACCGGAACACAAAGATTAGTTAAAAATCTAAACTTTTCTGAAATAATTTACCAAGTGATGGTTGCTAAAGAACAGCTTAATGATTGGCAAGAACAAAAAAAAATTACCAACATTGTATTAATGGGAATGGGAGAGCCTTTTTATAATTACGATAATGTAAAAATTGCAGTTGAAATTTTAAATGACAAAGATGGTCTTAATTATGGAAAGAAAAAAATTACTGTTTCAACAGCTGGAATTGCTGACAAAATTATTTTAGCTGCAAAAGAGATTGGAACGTATCTTGCTTTATCACTACATGCGCCCACTGATGAGATACGTGAATTAATTATGCCTATTAATAAAAAATTTAAAATTAAGGATCTTGTCGAGCAGTGTAAAGATTATGCTAAAATCACTAAAGAAAAAATTACCTTAGAGTATGTAATGCTAAGAGGAATTAATGATTCTGAAACCTGCGCTAAACAACTTACAAAAATTATGGCTCAGTTCCCATGCAAGGTTAATTTGATTGAATTTAATCCTTGGCCTGGAGTTAATTATTTACCAACAGAAAGAAATGATATGGAAAAATTTTCTAAAATCATTCAAGATGCTGGTTATGTTTCAACGATTCGAAGATCTAGAGGACAAGATATTCTTGGGGCATGTGGTCAGCTTAGAACCGAAAGTGAGAGAAAAAAAACTACCTATCAATAACTCGATTTAAAACAATTCTTGCAATTTTCCCCATAAAAAAAGCTGGGATAAGTGCAATAAAAAAAGCGGGCACCCAAGATTTAATCCAAATTGAAAAAAAATGATCTACAAACCCCATATTCATTAATGAAATGACAAACGACATCATAAAACTCATGCCGAAAGCCATGATCACAGTAAAGATGTAGGGTTCAAATTTCTTATTTATTTTCACGATAATATCTAGTTAGAATTAGTTTAATAAAGAATCTGTTATAATTGTCAAATTCATTATGAAAAGAAATCCTGTTGCTAAAGCATTACGCACTCCAAAATTCAAAAAAAGAATTATTAAAAATAAAAAAAAATATAATAGAAAAAAGATTAATAAACTATTATAAAATTTTATTCTTTAATATTTCTAGACACTGCAGCTCGTTTTTCCCAGTTTGCAATATATTTTTTAGCTATGATCGAGTCATCTAAAATAATTAAAACATTTTCTGCGTTTCTTTCTTGTGCAGATTTTGTAAAATTAAAACTGCCTGTAATAATATTCTTTCCATCAATAATCATCACTTTATTGTGAGCAATAGCAACTTTACTATCTATTAATATTTCAATATCTTTAGCCGTTAAATATCTAGCTCCATCTCCCTGTTTTGTTTCATTCACTTTATCTAGAATCATTTTAATTTCGATACCTCTAGATTTAGCATTGGCGATTGCTTCAATTATTGGTTTGCTAGTAAGGCCGTAAGCCTGAATGTAAACAGATGTCTTTGCTTGATTGATTTGTTTTACAATTAAATCAGTGCAATTTTCGCCTGGAGTAAAACAAGTAATAAGTTCGCCAGCGAAAAGAGGTTTTGATAATAAAATAAAAAAAAATAAAATTATTTTTTTCATTTAAAATATTGCAGATTTTTTTCTATTAACACTTTGAATTTTTTCAATTACTTCAATATTTAATTGATCTAGTTCTTTGTTTTTAAGACTTCTTAAATTTTGAACAGCTTCTAAAAATCTTTCTGATTCAGATTTTGAAATAATGTCCTTAGTTAGTGTTCTAAATTTTTCTACATAATTCTTTCTTTCAAAAGGGCGCTTACCCCAAGGATTTGCATCAGCAATCCCCAATTCATCTTCAATTTTACTACCATCATTCATCTTAATAATTACTCTTCCACCAAAACATTTCTTTTTCGGATCTTTGTCGTGATATTTTTTAGTCCATTCTTTATCTTCAAATGTTTTTATTTTTTTCCAAAGTGTAACGGTGCTTTGTTTTTTCGCTCGTTGTGGAGTATAAGAATCTTCGTGATGCCACTTTCCATCTTCTAGAGCAACTGCAAAAATATACATAATGGAATGATCTAATGTTTCTCTACTTGCATTTGGATCCATTTTTTGAGGATCGTTAGCACCTGTGCCGATAACGTAATGAGTATGATGAGAGGTATGAATTTCAATACTTTCTATTTTGGAAAAATCTTTAATTTTTGTTCTCATATCACGAGCTAAATCTATTAAAGCTTGCGCTTGATATTCTGCTGAATGTTCTTTTGTGTATGTTTCTAAAATTACTTTTTTAGACTCGCCTTGATCTGGAAGCGGAACAATATATTCTGCATCGGGTCCTGATAAAATTCTAGCAATAACACTATCTTCTCCTTCATAAATTGGATTAGGAGCTCTTTCTCCTCTCATACAACGATCAACCGCTTCTATAGCAAGTTTTCCAGCATGTGCAGGAGCAAAAGCTTTCCAGCTAGAGATATCTCCTTTTCTAGATTGTCGAGTTGATATGGTTGTGTGCAGAGCTTGCTGTACCGCTTGATAAATAGTTTCAGTATCTAATTTTAATAACGATCCCAATCCTGCTGCAACGCTTGGTCCTAAATGAGCGATATGATCAATTTTATGTTCGTGAAGACAAATTCCTTTTACTAAATTCACCTGTATTTCATAGCCCGTTAAAATTCCTCGAATTAAATCCATTCCATTTAATTCTTTTTGCTGAGCGACCGCTAGAATAGCTGGAATATTATCTCCTGGATGACTGTAATCTGCTGCTAAAAAGGTATCGTGAAAATCTAACTCTCTAACGGCAGTACCATTGGCCCATGCTGCCCATTCACAATCAAATTTTTTTTTAGAATTAATTCCAAAAACTGTAGCACCATTTGCTCTTGGGTGTGCTAATGCCATTTCTCTTGCGGTTACAACAGCTTGCCTTGAAAAAGAAGCTATTGCGACAGAAGCATTGTCAATAATTCTATTAATAACCATATCGACAGCTTTTTCATCGAGTGGTGGATTATCATTTGCAACTTTTGCTATTCTGTAAGCAAGTTGCTCTTCTTTTGGTAAATTTATTTTTGATGGATAAACTTTAACTTTAAATTCTTTCAAGATAATTTCTTATAATGTTTAAAGTATTAAATAACAATATTGTTAATTAATTCTTTTAATACTTAAAACTTTATCCCCTGTTTTAATATTATTATCTTTAAACCAGCCTTGATTAACTTCTAAGGCAAGAACAACAGGACTTCCTGAACAATGTTCTTTTTCTGTTAAAGGTTGCATGTCTTCTATTTTAACAATCATGTTTTCTTTATTAATAAAAGCAATTGATAAAGGAATTTTTGTATCTTTCATCCAAAAGCATGGGGTCGATCCATCTTCAAACAAAAATAACATTCCCTGATCTTTTCCTAAAGTATCTCGATGCATTAAGCCTTCTTCTTGCTCTTCATCTGTTTCTGCAATTTCTGCGATTAAAGTTTTTGAACCAATCTCAATTTTAACTTTTGATAATGCTAATTGTGCAACCGAATGATTTGTGAATAAAAAAATAAAAATTAGAACTTTTATAAATTGTTTTATCATCTTTTTTTACTATTTCCTTTAGATAAAGACACAGGGTATTTTATAACATTCTTCTTTAGCTTTGTGTAAAAACTTTTTTCAATATCGATATTCATTTTTTGCGAAATTCTTACTAAGTAAAAAAAAATATCAGCAATTTCATCAGCTACTTTTTGTTTATCAACTTTTTTTAAATCACTTTCTTTTAACCATTGAAAAATCTCTACAAGTTCTGAGGCTTCAACAGATAAAGCCATGGATAAATTTTTAGGAGAATGAAATTGATCCCAATCCCTAGCTTTAACAAAGCTTTTAATTTTTTTATTAATTTTCTTTAAATCCATCGTAAAATAGCTATTTAATTTAATTAAATGATTAAATTACACAAAAAATTTTTGAAAACTACTCATTCTATTGCTGATTTAAACCTATGCTCTGTTCGATTAATGGACAACGCTAAGTTTCCATGGATCATTCTTATCCCAAAAAGAAAAGGTGCTAGACAAATATTAGATCTAAATAAAAAAGATCAAATGAAACTTATGTCAGAGATCGATTACTGTAGCAGAATAATGAAAAAAAGTTTCAATGCTTATAATTTAAATGTTGAAAAAGTTGGTAATATTATTCCGCAATTGCATATTCATGTTATCGCAAGAAATAAAAAAGATAGTACTTGGCCTCTTCCAGTTTGGGTTACTAAAGCAAAGCCTTATAAAAAAAAGAAATTAGCTGAGACTATAAAAAAAATACAAAAACTTATTTAATATGCTGAGCTACAGGCATGGATTTCATGCAGGAAATGCTGCTGATGTTATAAAGCATTTTATACTTCTATACGTTTTAGATTATTTAAAGAAAAAAGATAAAAATTTTTTATTTATTGATGCGCATGCTGGTGCTGGAAAGTACTTACTTTCAGACTCTTTCATGCAAAAAAATAAAGAATATTTACTTGGCATCTCCAAAATATTTAAACTAAAAAATGATGAATTTTTTTTAAAAAATTACATAGATTTAATAAAGATTCTAAACCCTAATTCTCAAATTGAAGTTTATCCAGGATCAAGTTGGCTTGCATCACAAAGTTTAAGAAAAAATGACAGACTTCATTTTTTTGAATTACACCCTAATGAATTTTTAAATCTTAAAAATAATTTTGAAAATGATTCAAGAATCACAATTGAAAAAGAAGACTGTTATAAAAAATTAATAAAAATAATTCCTCCAAAAGAAAAGAGAGCAGTTATACTTATTGATCCTTCTTATGAACTTAAGGACGAATATGACAAAGTCACAAAATTAGTTTCTTCATGTTATAAAAAATTTCCTCTTGGTATTTATATTGTTTGGTATCCTGTTTTAAAAAATAGAAAATCAGAAGGTTTTGTCAAAAATTTTTTAGAGCTTAGTTTTAAAAATCTTACTCATATTGAAATGATAACTGATAAAACAAATAAAGGAATGCAAGGTAGCGGTTTGTTTATTATCAATACTCCATACTCAATTGTAAAAGATTTAAGTCCATCCATAGATCTTTTATTTCGTAACCTTAAAAAATCTGAAACTGAAAGTGAATTAAAATTTAATAATTGGGTTCAGTAATAATTAAAGAAACATTCTAGCGATACCAAGGAATGAAGCATAGCCGCAACAATCTGTAACTGTTGTTATAAAAACTCCAGCCGAAACTGCAGGGTCAATTTTTATTTTATGCATAAAGACTGGAATACCAATTCCAGCAAGGCCTGCTGCTGTTAAATTAATAATCATTGCGACACCTATAATCGCTGAAATTCTAATGTCGCCAAACCAAAAGTAAACAAAGAGTCCTGTAATAAAGGCAAACACAATTCCATTTAAAAGACCGGTTACAATTTCTCTATTAATAATCTTTGCTACATTTTTAAAAGTCAGCTGCTGTGAAGCAATAAGTTGAATAGTAACTGCTAAAGTTTGTGTTGCAGCATTTCCTCCTTGAGAGGCAACGATTGGCATAAGAATTGCAAGTGCAACAACTTTTTGAATTGTAAGATCAAAAATTCCTATAACCCAAGAAGCAAGAACTGCAGTTAGTAAATTAATAAATAACCATAAAAAACGTTTCTTAGATGTTGTGATAGGATTATCGGTAATATCTTCTTCTGAACCTACACCCCCTAATCTTAGGGCATCCTCAACTGCTTCTTCTTTAATAACGTTTACAATGTCATCTCCAGTGATCACGCCGACTAACTTTTGATCTTTATCAATAACTCCTGCTGAAATTAAATTATACTGACTAAAAATATTACCTACTTTTTCCTTATCAAGATCAGCCTGAACTAATATTTTATTTTCATTCACAATATCTTTCATCTTAATATTTCGATCTGTTCTCAATACTCTAGACGAAGAAATAGTTCCTAATGGCTTTTGATCTTGATCAATTATGAATATTTCAAAAAATTGCTCCGGAAGATCTGTTGCATCTCTTAAATAATCAATGGTTTGTCCAACGGTCCAATTAACGTCTACCGCAACAAATTCTCGCTGCATAATTCTTGCGGCTGAGTCTCTTGGGTATTGCAATCCTAATCTAAAAAAATTCTGATCTTTTTGAGGAAGATTAATTAATATTTGATTTCTAGATTCCTCAGGTACATTTTCAATAATTTGAAACGCATCATCAGATTCTAATTCTTTAACAATATTAGAAATAGCATCCGGTGAAAGTTGTTCTAAAATTTCTTTTTGTAAATTATCGGACAATCCTAAAACAACTTCAGGATTTAAATCTGCTGATTTATGACTAAATAGTTTTATTTGAATTTCATCTGGTAAAGTTTTAACTAAATCAGCTAAATCAGCCGGATGATATCTATCTAAGAAATCATGAACAAAAACAAAGTTGTTCTCTCTAATATTCGAAATTAATGTGTTAGTTTCTTCTTCTGTAAATACATGCCCAGTTTTTAGTTTAGAAGAGTAAATGGCTTCTTGGGGCATGAAAATCTCACATATAGGTTCTGCTACTACCTATAATGAATTTACTTAAAAAAAAAGCTTATTTTTTATAAAAAATTAATACTGCTTCTTTGATCTAGATTCTTTTGGAGCAGTACTTTTTGGCTTTTTTTTTTCTCTTTTGCTGTCGTGACTTTTTCCCATAATTTTTAACATTATATTAATTTGTTATTAAATCTATTGAATTAGTTGTCTGCAAAGACATAGAAAGATAAATTTAAAAAAATAGATGTTATTTAAAAGTAAAAATGAAGCATTTTTAGGGATTTCATACATGGTGTTATGTATGATTTTTCTTTCAATTAATGATGCTTTTATAAAATATATTTTACTTACCTATAAAGACATTACAATATTAGGTGAAATTATTTTCTTTAGAGGTGTTTGTTCAACTGCAATTCTTGCCCTTTACCTTTGGTATAGTAAAAAAATAACTCTTAAAATTTTAACTTCTAAATCACTACATTTCCGAGGTCTATTAGAATCCATTGCGGCAATCTTTTTCTTTCTTGGTCTTATGTATCTACCGTTTGGTGAACTTTATTCTTTAATGAACTTATCACCAATCTTAATCACTGCTTCGGGGGCTTTTTTGTTGGGAGAAAAAGTTGGCTGGAGAAGATGGACTGCTGTTATTTGCGGTTTCATTGGTGTTATGATTGTCATTCAACCTCATAACTTAAAATTTGGCCTAGCATTTATTTATCCTCTTATTGCGGCAGTGTTTGTTGCACAAAGAGATACGTTTACTAGAAAATTTTTAGATAAATTTGATAGCTTACAAGTTGTGCTTGTAACTTCTTTTAGTGTTACGTTTTTTTTTGGTTTTGGAATGTTTTTCAATTATCAGCCTATTAATATAGAAATATTTTTATGTATTTTTCTCTCTGCTATTTTTGTAAATCTTGGATATCTTTTTTCAGTGCTTGCAATCAAAACCACTAACATTTCAACGACATCTCCTTTTCGTTATACAATAATAATTTGGGGAATTATTCTAGGTTATTCTATATTCGATGAAATGCCTTCTATAACTATGATGATTGGCACTCTTATTATTATAGCTAGCGGTATGTTCATTATTATAAGAGAAAAACAAATCGGGATTACTAAATAATGAAAACATTAGAAACGCTTATTGATTTATTAAAATCAAAAGCAAAAAAAACATCTGAAGATAATGACCTAATAGAATTTGAAAAAGGAAAGTATTTCTTTGGCATAGTTAAAAATGGAAAAGAATTTGAAGGGATTACTATCAGCAGAAAATTAGATGCAAAATATGCAAATAGAGTGGGTTTTAAAATTATAGACACAATTGACGGTTATTCTGAAAAAAATGAAGCAAGAATTACTAGATACTTACAAGATTAAATAATATCTGCTATTATAAACAATGCCTTCATTTGATGTGGTAAGTAGAATTAATTATCAAGAATTTGATAATGCTCTTGCAAATTGTTTACGAGAAATTGGAACCCGTTATGATTTTAAAGGCCTTAATATTTCAATTGAAAGAAAAGACAAAGTCATCACTACTCTTGCTCCTGATAATATAAAACTTAAACAGGTAAATGAGTTGCTACAAACGCACCTTATTAGACGTAAGGTTGATCCAAGAGTTTTAAAGGTTAAGAGTTCAGAAACTGCAACGGGTGGAACGGTTAGACAAATTAGTGATTTAAAAGAAGGAATTGATCAAGAAAGTGCTAAAAAAATTATTACTCAAGTTAAAAGTTTAAAACTTAAAATTCAAGTAAAAATTCAAGGAGAAGAATTACGAGCAGATGGGAAAAAGAGAGACGATCTCCAAGAAGCAATCGCCGCGATCAGAGAAATTGATATTGGTCAGCCATTAGAATTTGTAAATTTTAGAGACTAGTCTTATTTCTTTTTATTAAAGACTTTATTTTTTTACTAAATTTAGGTTTTTTTTTAAAACTCCTGTCTTTCGATGATTTTCCACTATATCTTTTTGTCATTTTGTCACAGAGTAATGTTATACTCCTAATAATAAAGTTTTATTATGAAATCTATAATCACTATTTTAATATCATTCTTTTTATTTATAAATCCAAGTTTAGCTCAACACAAAGATGATAATCATGCTCACAAAAGTATTGAAGCTAAAAATCCTTACCCTTCTGTAGATATTAAAATCATAAAAGATGCGTCCTCTGGTTATAATTTACAATTGATTACTAAAAATTTTAAATTTACTCCTGAAAAAATTAATGCGGCAAATATCATGAATGAAGGTCACGCCCACATCTATATTAATAGTAAAAAAATCAGACTATATTCTGAATGGTATCACATCGATGATGAACAGCTTACTCAACCTATCAATCAAATTAGGGTAACTTTAAATGCCAACGATCATTCTGAATACACTGTAAATTCAAGACCAGTTGAGGCAATTGGTGCTATCAAAAATGAAGGTGGTGGAAATTGGTATAACAATAATAAAAGATAATTATTTACAAGGAAGATTAGATTTTTTCCAGCCCTCTCCTGTTGCTGGATTTCCTTCAAAGCCATCTGAAATGTTAACTAAGTTTTTATAACCCTCTTGCTGTAATAATTTTGCAGCAGCCATTGATCTCACTCCCGATCTACAAATAACTAAAATATTATCTTTTTTTGAAATTTTTTTTTGAAGAAAGTCTTTAATAAAATTTTCATTCTTTTTTCTATCCACTCCTATTAAGAGAGAAATAAAAAACGTTTTTGAATTTAAGGATTCAGCATCAGGTTTTCCAACCCCATTCCATTCTTCCTCTGTTCTAACATCAAGAACAACACTATTTGGATTTGTTTTCAAAAAATTTAGAACTTTTTCAGAGGGTATATTAAATACTTCCATAAAATTATTTTATATTATTAAAACGATAAAGTTTTACTAGATTCTGCTCTTTTTTTATAACTTTTTTACTTGTTATTAAAACTAGTCTCTGTTTAAATTGTCTCTTTAAATTAACAAAATAAAAGGAAAATAATGTTAAAAAAAGTAACTAATCTATTAACTGCTGTAGCAATCTTGGCAGCTTCTACTTTTGGATTTTCTGCTTATGCAGCTCCAGTCGTTGTGAAGTTTAGTCATGTGGTGGCAGAAAATACACCTAAGGGTCAAGCGGCTTTAAAATTTAAAGAAATCGCTGAAAAAAAATTACCTGGAAAAGTAGAAGTGCAAGTATTTCCTAACTCACAATTATTTGGTGATGGAAAAGAAATGGAAGCTCTTTTACTTAACGACGTTCAAATCATAGCGCCATCGCTTTCAAAATTTGATCGTTACACAAAAAAAATCCAAGTATTCGATTTACCATTCATCTTTAAAGATGGAAATGCTGCTTTAGCTTTTGAAAATTCAAAAGAAGGTAAAGCTCTTTTAACTTCAATGAAAGGAAAAGGTCTTATTGGTCTTGATTACTGGTCAAACGGTATGAGACATTTTTCTGCTAACAAAGATTTTAGACTTCCAAAAGATATTAAAGGTTTAAAATTTAGAATCCAAGCATCAGACGTATATGAAGAAATTATGAAGTCTGTTGGTGCTAGCGGACAAAAGATGGCATTCGCTGAAGTTTACCAAGCTTTAGAATCTGGAGTTGTAGATGGACAAGAAAATTCTTTCTCTAATACATACTCTCAAAAATATCATGAAGTTCAAAAAACAATTCTTGAAACTAACCATGGTGTTTTAGATTATATGGTTGTTGTAAATGAAAAATGGTGGGATGGATTGCCAGCTGACATTAGAAAAGGTTTGTCAGAAGCAATGCATGAAGCAACTATTCTGAACAACCAAATTGCTAAACAAAAAAATGATGATGCTCGAGCTGCCATCGTTGCAGGAAGCGCTGCAAATCCAAAACACGCCAAAATTGTAAAATTGACTGATGCTGAACTTGCTGAGTGGAAAAAAGCAATGGAGCCAGTATACAAACGATTTGAAGCAGATATTGGTGCAGATTTAATTAAAGCTGCAGCTTCGCACAGCAATAAAAAATAGTTCACAATTATCTTTATCTTTCAACCGCATTATTTTAAAAATAATGCGGTTGGGGATATTATGAAAAATTTTTTCTTAAAATTTGAAGAAAACTTCATCGCTTTTCTTTTAGTTTCGATGACGTTGATTAACGTTGCAAACGTGTTTGTACGTTATGTTTTAAAATCTAATATTACCTGGGCACTTGAATACAGCATCATGTCTTTTGGCTGGTTAATTATTTTGGGAGCTGCTTGGGGGGTAAGAGTTGGCGGTCACATTGGAATTGATACGGTTATAAATTTATTTTCAAAAAAAACTGTCAAATTTGTAAATATTATTTCTTGCAGTCTTTGTATTGTTTATGGTGCGATCATTTTATTCGGCAGCTATATTTATGTTGAAAAAATCTATTCTGTTGGTATTCGCTCACAAGACATTGAGTGGTTGCCTGCTTGGGTACCAAAAACAGCTCTAATTTTTGGATTTGGACTTTTAATCATTAGATTTTCTGGAATGCTTATTCGCATCATTAAAAATCAACAACATGGTCTTGGTTTAATGAATGAAGCTAAAGAAGTTATCGATAGTATTAAATTTAAAAAGACTGAAAAAAAAATAGTAAAAAAGAAAGGTGCAAGATAAATGACATCGGTATTTCTTTTCACAATTCTTTTTGTATTTTTGTTTATGGGAATGCCTATTTCTATTTCATTAGGACTTTCTAGTATTTTATCTATTCTATTTTTTGGCAGAGACTCTATTGCTTCAATGGCATTAAAAATTTTTGAAACTTCGGAACACTTTACCTTGCTTGCTATTCCATTCTTTATTTTAGGTGGAGTTTTAATGTCAACGGGTGGTGTTGCTAAACGACTAATTCGTTTCTCAATTGCCTGCGTAGGGCATATGCGTGGTGGTCTTGCAATCGCATCCATTCTTGCTTGTACTTTTTTTGCTGCAGTTTCAGGTTCTTCTCCTGCAACAGTTGTTGCGGTTGGAAGTATTATGATCGCTGCCATGACTAAGGCCGGCTATCCTCTTAGATTTGCATCTGGCGTTATATGTAATGCAGGAACTCTTGGAATTTTAATTCCTCCTTCTATTGTGATGGTTGTTTATTGTGCGGTTACAGAACAGTCCGTTGGACGAATGTTTTTAGCTGGAATAGTTCCAGGTCTTTTACTTGCATTTATTTTAATGGTTTCAGTTTATATTTATGCAAGAATTGTTGATCTTCCTGCTTTAAAAAGAGCAACTTTCAAAGAACTAGTTGTAAGTGCCAAAGATGCTATTTGGGGATTTATTCTACTCTTTATTATTATGGGTGGAATTTATGGTGGAGTATTTACACCAACTGAAGCAGCAGCGGTTGCAGCTTTCTATGCAATGTTAGTTTCTGTTTTTATTTATAAAGACATTACCATCAAAGATCTTCCTAAAGTTTTCATTGATGCATCAAAATCTACAACAATGTTAATGTTCATTGTTGCAAACGCCATGTTGTTTGCGCATGTATTAACAACAGAGAGAATTCCTCAGTTAATGGCAGAACAAATATTAAATGCGGGTCTTTCACCTTTAATGTTCTTATTGTTGGTGAATATTATTTTAATTATTGCAGGTGACTTTATGGAACCTACTGCAATTATATTAATTTTAACTCCAGTGTTTTTCCCAATTGCAATGAAGCTTGGAATTGATCCTATTCATCTTGGAATTATGCTTGTTGTAAATATGGAAATTGGAATGGTCACTCCACCAGTTGGTTTAAATTTATTTGTCACCTCCGCCATTACAGGCCAAACTCTTGTACAGGTATTGAGAGGAGCACTTCCTTGGATGACAATCTTAGTGGTTTATCTTGGAATTATTACTTACTTCCCTAAAATTTCAACAGTGCTTCCTGATTATTTAATGGGGAAACAAGCGCCTGTTGTTTTAAAGAAGTTCTAAATATTACCGATATAAATTCCAAGCGCTAAAGCCGTATCTACTAAAGACTCATTTTGATCAACGACTTTATAATTATCAATTCCATCTTCTATCGGCACATCCACAACAGTTCTGTTCTTCCAAGCAACCATACGATTAAATTTTTTCTTAGCTAATAAATCAACAGCTGCAACGCCAAAAGCGCTAGCGAGAATTCTATCATTTGGAGTTGGCATAGCTCCTCTTTGCACATGTCCTAAAGTAGTTACTCTGCACTCTAACTTTGTTTTGTTCATTATTTCTTGGGAAATATAATTTCCAATTCCACCTAGTCGTTCTTGTCCATCTGAGAATTTAACCATGTGTACTTTTCCATTTTCTGTTTTTACAGATTCGGCAACAACAATAAGTGAATATTTTATGTTATGCTTTCTCATTTGATTTATTTTTGTAATAATTCCGTCAATAGAATAAGAAAGTTCAGGAATTAAAATGACATCAGCCCCTCCTGCAATTCCAGCATTTAAAGCAATATGACCAGCATCTCTTCCCATAACTTCTAAAATCATAATACGATGATGACTTGCTGCTGTTGGTTGTAAATTATCGAGTGCCTGAGTTGCAATTGAAACTGCCGTGCTGAATCCAATAGAAGTTTCAGTAGAGCCAACGTCATTGTCGATAGTTTTAGGAATAGCTACAATATTTAATTTTCCTTTATCAGCAATTTTTTTTAAAATCTTTAAGCTGCCATCGCCACCAATGACTATTAAACCGTCTAATTTTAAAAGATGATAGCCTTCAATAATAGTGTCTGATTGATCGGAAAGTTTTCCATCCTCTGAAGGAAAATTAAACGGATCTCCTTTGTTGGTTGTTCCTAAAAAAGTACCACCTTGTCTAAATAAAGACCCACTAAATATTTCATAATTTAACTCAAAAAAATCAATTGGCCTTCTTATTAGACCAAGAGTTCCATCTTTAATGCCAAAGACGTCCATATTATATTTTGATTTTGCTCTATAAAATATTGATCGTAATGCGGCGTTCAATCCTCCGCAATCTCCACCACTTGTTAGAATACCTATTCTTTTCATAAATTTTTATTACTTGTAAATATTACTATTCAAAAATAGTATTCAAATAATATCACTGTTATGAATAAAAATATTAAAATTATCTCTAAAAGACTTTCTGATGCTAGATTTAGCAAAAAATTTATAAGCAAGATCCCAGTCTCTATTATAAAAAACGTAAATACAGCAACGGAAATCTGCAGAAATGCTGAAATGGAATTACTATGGAATCCCATTGGTTTTAAAGCCGGCGCAACTAATAAAGCTGTATGGAAAAAATTAAAAACTTCCAGCCCTTTCTTCTCTTATTTGTACGAAGAGACTACTTATAAAAATAATAGCAAAGCTCCTTTCCAACAAAATCTTTTAGGAGCAGAACTTGAAGTTGCTTTTAAAATAAAAAATGAGTTATTTAATTTTAATAAAAAAATTACCAAGTCTAATGTCAAAAAGTTTATAATTGGTATGGCTCCAGCTATAGAAATTGTTGGTTTTAGGCAAAAATTAAAAGCAATTGATTGTTTGGGTCGTATGATTTCAGACTTTGGTTTGAATGTTTCTTTTATTCCTGGAAAATTAAAAAAATTTAACTTAAAAAAAATCACAAATCTCTCAACAATTTTAGTAAATAAAAAAGACAAAAAGAAATACCCTGGTAATACTAAAAATGTGATGGGAAATCCTATTAACTCTTTAGTTTGGTTATTAAATGAAATTAAAAAAAACAATATGATGTTAAGTTTTGATTTCTGGGTAACCACAGGTTCAACCACGCAGATTGTTCCTATCAAAAGAAAAGACTCCTTTTATGGAAATATTCCAGGTGTTGGAAGTGTTGCCGTTAAAATAAGTTAATTATTCTTTAACGACGGTCATTTTTCTTGAAAAATAAATCAAAGATACAATTGCAAGCGAAAAAACGACAGATAAAAAATCTAAAGTCTCTCCTAATAAAATAATAGAAAAAGCAAAAGTTAGAAAAGGCATCAGTAGTTGTATTTGACTAACACGAACCGCTCCTCCCATTTCTAATCCTTTATACCATGCAAAAAAGCCAATCCATTGGGAAAATAAAGAAGCATAAAGAAATCCTAACCATGCACTGATATGAATTTCATTTTTAGGAAAATAATAAATGGCCAACATTAAATGGAAAGGCATAGCGGAAGCCAAAACCCACGAGATAACATCTATTGAACTCATTATTTTAGTAAGCTTAGCTCCAACATTATAACCAACGGAAGCTGATATAACTGCAATAAAGAATAAAAGATCAGCGTAGGAAACTGTTGTCGCCTCTTTGATGCTTTGAGCATGAAGAATAGTGTAGATAACTATTAATAAACAGCCAACAACAGCGCATATCCAAAATCCAATTGATGCTTTATGTTTAAAATAAAAAGAAGCAATTATTGCTGTTACTAGCGGCAAGAATGCCAAGATTACTCCTGAATGTATAGAAGTCGAATGAACAAGACCTAAAGCTAAAAATAATGGAAAACCAACTGATACGCCTAGAGCTATTATAGAAAAATTAATAAAATATTTTAATTTAGGTATTTTTTTTTTAAAAATAATTAAATAAATAAGAGATAAAATGCCGGCAAGTGCCGCTCTGCCAAAAGTAATAAACTGCGGTGACAATTGATCATTTGAAATTCCTAGAGCTAACTTTGTAACCGCTGAAGTAACTGAGAAGATTAATATTCCAATAAAGCCTAGGATAAACCCTTTACTTTCATTACTCATTTTCGAGAATTTTTTTTTAATAGACATAAATTAATGATTAAATGTAATAAGATTAACTAGCTTTTTTTAGTTCGCGCCTTTCATTTTCAAATAATAAAGCTAAACGATCAATCATATAATCTGAAGCTTCAAATACATTCTTTGGATTAAAAACTTTTGTCTCAGAAACATCTGTTTTATCCTCCAAATTAATTTCATTTTTTAAACGTTCAGACGCATTTTCACCTTTAATATATAATAAAAATAAATAGTCATTATCTGGGGTGTCTTGATTCTTGATAAAACATTCTCCGTTTTCCGCTATATTATCTATGAACGCTAGCGGTGCTCTTTTTCTTGTTAAGTATCTTTTATTAACCTGGAACACGATTGATTTCATATTTCTTGAATACTTTTCTAATCTCTCAACTACTTGCTTTTTAATTTCATTTTCTTTTTTTTCAGCCTCTAATATAGCTCTAGCTTCTTCCCTTGTTTTTTTATGAGCCTCTAATTCAAGTAATTTTGCTTCTCTTCGTTTAAGTTTAATTTCTTGTAATTTTTCTCTATAAATTCTTAATCGATCTTCGGTAATTTTTAATTTATTTCTTAATTCATATATTTTTTCTTTTTCTTGTCTTTTGTGATCTTTAAGCTGCAAATCTAATCTTCTTTGCAGATTTTTTTGTTCGATAATAATTCTTCTTTCAAGAGCCTTTTGTTCTCGCTCTAAATGGCGAAGCTCTATATTTTTTTCTTTTAGTAGCTGTTTATGAAATTGGAACTTTTGCTTCTTTAGTTCATTTAATTCACGTAGATTCTTCTTTTTTAGTAGCTCAATCTCACGTTTTATTTGTATAGCTTTTAACTGATTAATTTTTATTAATTTCTTCGCGCTACTATCTTTCCAGGCGATAATTTTTCTTTGAAAATATGGCTTTAAACCAAAAAAATTAGCAAACTGACCTTTAATATAATTCTCAATTTTATCAAAAAAACTAACTTTGCGTTTTGAAAATTTTTTTGTTTTTTGCTTTATTTTTTTAACTTTTGCTTTTGATATTTTTTTTTTAATTTTTATTTTTGAATTTCTTCTTAAGGTTTTTTTTGTTTTAATTTTTTTTTTAATATTTTTTTTTAATTTTAATGATTTTTTTTTTAAAATCTTGCTTTGCTTAAAGGATTTTGATTTTTTAAATTTTTTTTGTGTTAATTTTTTTTTTTTTTTTTTTTTTTTTTTTTTTTTTTTTTTTTTTTTTTTTTTTTTTTTTATTTTTTTTTTT
>Ga0304728_1000291_pt1 | contig 42344 bp, 32 predicted proteins | sample C_130625_MF_Meta_FD_190476 | JGI IMG/M metagenome (GOLD analysis project Ga0304728, IMG submission 190476) | Freshwater microbial communities from Lake Croche, Canada to study carbon cycling - C_130625_MF_MetaG (v2) (version 2) | ecosystem: Environmental > Aquatic > Freshwater > Lake | place... | reverse complement strand
TGATAAAACAAAAAATAAGAAGATTACTAAAGATGGAATTCACATGATTATTGGACTGCAGTCCGACCATATCACTCAATTAATTATTCGGGAAAAGATTCTTGGCAAGGCTGCGGAAATTTGGAAAAATCTGCCTCTTAAAAACACATGGGAAGATGTATTTGATAAAGGAATTAGTACCGGAAAGACTCCCTGGCAGCTTTATGGTAGTCGTAAACCTGGTTACGATAAATATCAAATTACTAGAGTATTTGATGTCAAGTACGATACAACTGATGGGGAGTTCGTTTATCCAGAAATTCCTGTCTCCAGTTTTGATGTAGTAAAAAACATTGAGAAACTTTCTGTGCGATATAAGGACCATCCCTCATTATTTATGACTACAAAATTTATCCAAGAGTATGAGCAGTATAAACTAGACAATCGTATTGGTACTGGTGCAGGTACAACTACTATTACTGTGTCTCGTAAGGCAACATTGGATGTATACAATGACGACTTTCTACATCCGACCAATATTATAAAGATTAAGAGTCGTGAAGAACTTGACCGAACAATTAATAATTTCTTAGACAGTATTCAAGTATCAGATTATAATCTCCGTGAAACCCACAATTATGCTATGATTTTACCAGCAAGTTATTATGGTGATGGTAGCTATGATAAATGGATTCGCGTAGGATGGGCGTTGAAAAACACAGATGCTCGTCTACTTATTACTTGGATAGCTTTCTGTGCTAGGTCACCTACCTTTCATTTTAGCGAGGTTCCTGACCGCGTAGAGAAGTGGAAAGATTTTGAAACACGTAAGATAAATGGACTCTCTAGAAGGTCGCTCCTACATTGGGCGAAAGCAGATGCGAAGGAAGAATATGAGCGTGTTCGTCGTGAGACAATTGATTATTTTCTAGAAGAGACAATTCGTACTAGGGGAGCATCATCTTCTAAGCACGATGACCGCTCCGGTTGTGGTGATACCGATATCGCGAAGGTACTATTTGAATTATTTAAGCACAATTTTGTTTGCGTCAGTATCAAAGGAAACGTTTGGTATCAATATGTAAATAATCGGTGGCAAGAGGTTGATTCAGGTACAACATTGCGAAAGGCTATTTCTGAACAACTTCGTGATTTGTATAATCAAAAAACCTTTGGTGCTATGAATACTATGATTGTAAACGGTGAGCCACAAAATCAAGTTGCGGAAGAGGACCCAGCGAAACGTAGGTCTATTCGTATTTTAAACATCTGTACTAGATTGTCCGACAGTAACGGAAAGGATAAGATTATGAAGGAGGCTAGGGAGTTGTTCTATGATGGTACTTTCCTTCAGAAGATGGATACGAATCCCTATTTCCTTTGCTTTAAGAATGGCGTTATTGACTTCAAGGAGAAAGTATTTAGAAAAGGACACCCAGAAGATAATATCTCTATGTGCACGAATATTGATTATATTCCATTAAACTCATCAATCCATCAAAAAATCATGGATGAAGTTAATGATTTTATGAATAAACTATTCCCAGAAAAAGAGCTTTGTCAATATATGTGGGACCATCTTGCATCCACTTTGATAGGAACTGCGGCAAACCAGACATTTAACATGTATATCGGTATTGGTCAAAATGGTAAATCGGTCCTAGTTAATCTTATGGAGATGGTCTTGGGTGACTACAAGGGTGATGTCCCCCTTACTCTAGTCACAGAAAAGCGTGGAAAAGTAGGTGGCTTGACCCCAGAGATTGTAGAGTTGAAGGGTATCCGGTATGCAGTTATGGCAGAGCCTCAGAAGGGCGATAAGATTAATGAGGGTATGATGAAAACTCTTACTAGTGGGAAGGACCGATTGCAGGGTCGTGCGCCCTACATGCCACAGACCATTTCGTTTCTTCCTCAATTCAAATTGGTAGTGACTTGTAATGTCTTTATGGAAGTAAAGAGCAATGACCATGGAACGTGGAGACGTATTCGTGCAGTTCCTTTCAAATCACTTTTTACGAAAAATCCAGTAAAGGATGATAAAGAAAAGCCATTTCAGTTTCTGTTGGATGAATATATTGACGAGAAATTTGATTCTTGGAAGGAAGTATTCGCTGCAATGCTAGTAAAGCGCGCGTTTGAAACCGGTGGAATGGTGAAGGATTGCAATATCGTAATGGCTAAGAGCAATGAGTATCGCCAGAGCCAAGATTACATTTCCGAGTTTATCAATGACCGCGTTATTCGTGAGCCAAATGGTCGTATTAAGAAGATGGAACTTAATAGTGAATTTGCGATTTGGCATGGTTCAAATTATGGAGGCAAATGTCCTGGACCAAAAGACCTACATGAATTTATGGATAAAGAGTTCGGAAAGCAACGTGCTCAATGTTGGCACGGAGTTAAAATTTATTATGATAAAGATAAGGGTTTTGATAATGAATTCGCAGAAGAATTCACGGATGATATTGTACCAGATGATTTGTAAGATTGTACAACTTTTCGCATTGAAAATACGCAAAGTAGAGGGAAACCGTAGGTTTCCCCCTAACCCCCTTCCTTTTTCTTTAAACATTATTTATAAAAATAATAAAGGTATACTGCATTAAAAAAAGTATTTATAGTTTATTAATAATTTATTAATATAAATTTCAGTAACCTACCGTTTTTAACTAGCGCAAAGGCAACGTTACCTTTAACTCATTTACGCCCACAAAGTGGGCGTTTTGAATGAGAAAAGGTGTATAACTTTGGACAATTAAATAGGATATTTATCAGTGTAAAAAATAACATAAAATAAAGTATATTATTTTTTTATGATGAAAATAAGCCAGTTGTATCATATTCATTTCCAGGGTCTTTGTATGCCTTAACCATAACACTAGTATGTATCATGGTAAAAATATAGATGAGAAACTTAGATAACCATCCTGCATAAAATGGATACCCCCCTAATAAAACGACGATTCCTATTTTTACATAAATATCTACTTTGATAGTATTCAAAACGAATAGTTCGTACAAAAATCCTATTACACAACTATAATATATTATAAACAAAACCATATTTACATTTTTGTAGTAACTGGTCTTCTCATTATAAAAGTCCGAATTTCTGTAATTCATAGTAGATTTTCTTTTTATATTTTCTATTTTTGTGTCAAATATAGAGTTTTGCAAATTAATACCTTGATATTTTTGAAAATCATTGTTGCCATTTTTTATTAGAGTAATATCATCTTTTATTTCAGTCTCATATTCGGGTATAGTAGTGATATTAATATTCGTTGTACTAGAAAATAAAAAATTATAAATAAATCGTAGTGTGTCTTGAAATCCCGATATAAAAAATGGAAAAAGTAATAAAAATGAAACGAGAGCTACTTTGGCCTTCCAAATAATTTCTTTTTTATTGTATAAAATATATACTAAAACTACTATTAACAACAAATAAAATCCAAAGAGAACATTATTAGTGAATCGTAATGTTTTTACCATATCTGTCAAATATAGTGAATTTTCATCACCTACTATGTGCTTTTCATTTTTTTTACTAAACATATTTAAATTTAAATTATTAGTAAGTGTAAGGTTTTCTAATGCTATATTTTCATAATATTTATCCATGAATCTAATAATAACTATAATATTATTAGATTTTATCTTTTTATTGTATTGGTACATATTTTTCAAATTCATATGCCCCGTCGTATTCAATATTTCCATTTGTCGGAATTTCACCCGTCTTATACGCAAAAGACATAGTAGTAAAAGCTTTTAATGATAATGGAACACATACGCCATTACCTTGGTCATAAAATGTATTAGGACCACAACATTCTTCAGCAACACATCCTTGTAAACCGAAAAGTAAATTACCTACACCCCCTTTTCCGCTTGCCATAGTATTACCAGCATTTTTATTTGGTAAAGAAGGAAGGTCTAAATGGTTAAAATTCATTTTATCACGAGCTTGTATATCAAGGAATGTATATAATGAAATATAAATACCAACAGAAATAACAATAATGGATAATAAATCAAAAACAACTTGGGGAATAAAGGTTAAATACGTACTCATAATCATAATTCCAACAAAAGCTGCCAAAACTAAAGTCATAATAATTAATAAATTTGTGTATTTATTTTGTCGTAAACGATTGCTATCATTTAATTCCACTGCACGTTTTTTACCATAAACAACATTATCTACACTTTGTTTCTTATCCATTAATCTTTGTTTTTCAGTATTCACTATATCTAAAAGTTGCTGTTGGTGGACGATAGATGCATCTGTAGATGGATTTACGTCTGCGTAGTTTTTGTACATGTTACTCAAATTAGTCTGAATACTACCAATCATAGCTGATGAATTCGGGTCTGAAGCTTGCAAACTAGACAAATAATTCTTTTGTATATCTAATACTCCATTTAAATCAACATACGGATAACTTGGATTTGCCATGAATTATATATATTACTCTAATATTTTAGTTTTTTATTAATTCAGGTAATGATTAAATGATTTTAATCATTATTTCTAAATTAGAGGGAAACCGTAGGTTACTCTTTTTTCCGATTACTCTTTTTTCCGATTACTCTTTTTTCCGATTACTCTTTACCTATTACTATAGCTAATACTATTAATGTTGCAGCAGTAATTGTTCCTAAAACAAACACTGCATTTTCTTGTACTGAAAGTTGTTGATTATCATAAATCAAACCGTCCAATACTGTTTTGGGTTTATTTAAACTAAATGGTGTATTATAATCATAAATTTCATTACCAGATATATTTTTACGTATGTCCATAACAGCATTTATATTCGTTTTTAAATCTACGTAATTGGTATCTATATTATGTAATTTATTGGAGTAATCATTTGTCATCTCTTTTAAAGGATTGATTTGTTTTGAAACAATCAAATTACCAGTTACTGAATCTTGGTATCCATGTGTATTAAAACTCTCTAATGTTTTACTTACTGTAAACGTTGAAAAATCACTACCATATTGATTAACAGAATTATTGCTAAAAATATTTGAAAAAGAATTCATTTAATAGTCTTACTATATAATCAGAATTTTTATACCATTAAATTATAATTTCGTAAACGTATAATATAAAATGGTTGTTGCTAAAATAGTAAATAACATACCAGTATACATAGTAGATTCATATTGAACAAAACTATCGTTTACAATTGTACCATTAACGTTATATATTTCCCTCATTTTTATATCTAAATCTTGTCGTAATTTTTGAACATCTGCTTCTGTTTGTATGATTTTTTTGTGATTACTATCAAAATCGGATTGTTGGACAGAAAGTTTATCGTATTTACCTACGCTTGTATTAAAACTAGCTATATCACTGTTTATTTTTGTTTGTAAATTAATTAACGTTGTCATATCTTGGTCAGCATGCGAACAACAAGTAAAATCATCTGGTGCACAACTATTCAATAATGTAGTTGCGCCATTACATTTCACATATTTTGCATACTTTAAATTAAAAGAGTTTAAATCATTCATAAGAGTTGTCATTGAGCGGTCTGCCATTTTATTATAATAATTTTATATATAATTATAATACATTAGTTATTTTTGATTTTTATAAATTATTACAATTAAAAAAACGATTCCTATTCCTAAATTTATGGCATTCATTAGCATATTATCATAATTCATTTTTTCATTCATATATTTTTCTACAACACCTGAGCTACTGTTTTCCATACTTGTTAATGTTGTTGCTAAATCTTTATTTTTACATAGTTCTTTACGAATACAATCGGTTGAATTGGTACTAAAGTTTTGTTCATTACATTTTGCCTCCCAAGATTGGTCATTTGGTTTCAAATTTTTACAATCAGATTCTTGAGGCATTTGTTTTTCGGCGATGGCCGCTGTATAAAAAAAGTTATTTGGACTATATCCTACTGTTATATTATCAGACATATTACTATATTTTCATGTTATATTTTTATTAAATACAAATACGATAATAATTGTAAAACATTGCCGTTGCACTATTTCTCTTAAATTCACATATATTCCCGGGTCTCAGGCACATCGCCAATGCTTGTGGGTCAAATCTTGAAATTTCCGGTAATTGCATTGGGTTGGAAATATTATACTTTTTCTTTAGTTCTTCTACAGATTTTTCGCCTAAGATACTACACTCTGGGACTAGTTTATGGTTCAAGATATTATATTGTAGTCGGCGAATATTATGAATTACGACAAAGATACCGTCATGGTCATATAAGTACTTCATTCTCGTAGTAATTGTATCATTCGGTTCATCTTCCGTAATGATTACTAATGTATCGTCTTTGGTTAATACATTTTCAATAATGAATAAATCTTCTATAATATCATCCAGGTTTTGTGGACGAATCTGTTTCGCAGTTAAATAATATTTTATGTATATCTTACGATTGTTTTCATTATGAGTAATTAGCATATCTAATTGTGAATTCGCAAACATTGCATCAATTTCATTAATACTAAATGCTTCGTACTCTTTCGTATTATATCCTAAATTATCTGATAGAATTTCTAGAATGGTTGTTCTAGATTTATAAATACTCAAGATTCGGTTATTTGATGCGGACATGGTTTATATATTTACACCTTATACTTTTATATTTTTTATTAGTTAATTATTCAATTTTTTTTAGACATTTCTTTTCCTAGTTTTTCTAGTTTGCCTTTTGGACTTATGGTAATTTTTCATTTTTATTGTTAATTTGCCACCCCTAACACTACTCCTACTAAAATAGGATGAAGGATTTAAACTTGATAAAATACGTCTTGGTGTAGATGCTATTTGTGATAACATACTTATTGGTTCTATATTTTGAAGTTTCATAGACATTTCTTTAATAATGGATCTAATTAGATAAGATTTAACATAACTGGTCCAATTGTGTAGTTCATTACAAAGTACGCAGTTATTAGGTACTGTTACACAGTCCCCTTGGTTTTTTATATAATCTCCTTGGTTTTTTATATCTTTTTGGTTTTTTATATCTTTTTGGTTTTTTGTATCTTTTTTTTTTTGTAAGGTTGAATATTTTATGAAATAACTTTCAAATGCTTTTTTTTTCATTGTTAGACCTATTCTAAGTACAGTGCGTTCATCTATTGTTTCTTTTACGGTTCTTCGTGCTTCTATTTTTTGAATTTCTCCATCATCTAAAGTTGATTGCGTAATTAAAAAATATGGATCTTTAAATCTACTATAAGTAGGAAATTCCTCCCTTGTTATTGTTTCTTGTTCATCAAAAAAACAGTCTACTAAAACTTCACTATTATTATTGTATTTTAAAACTGCCAAAAAAAAAACGAAAACGTTTGGTAAGGCTTCGTACTCTATTCTTAAATCATCTGTTGAAAGGTTATCTTTGTAATAATAACTCCCGCCTGTACCTATTAATATAAAATTATTTGAAAAATTCTCTCTATAATCCATATATAATTGAAATCCTAAGTATAATGCGATTGTACATCCCATTGAATGACCACCTAATATTATTTTTACAGTCGGGTTTACCTCAATGATTTCTTGTAATTTAGCTTTAAGATTTGCAATCATTTCTTGAAATAGTGTTGTCTCAAATATATCACTAACATATTTTTCACCTTGTCCAAATAATAAAAAGTATGTATTGGAAGATTCAATATAAAACAACTTGTAAGTTATAAGTTTACCTGGTATTTCATTTGGTGCATAAGAATAAGCATCTTCAATTAATACATCAACATTTGTAGTTTGATTTTTAAATATAGTTGGCTCAGCTGTTTCTGAAGGCAGAAACGTTTTTATTCGTTCTTTATTAACACAGTCTACTTTAATAATATTAGCTAACTTATATGTCTTATATATTTCACATTCATTTACACAATTTTCTGCTTTTTTTATTGCTGTACAATCATCTTTTACTTTAGACTCAGCTACGAATTTTTTATCATAAACATTACATACAATAGATACTAATCCGTACCAATTTTTTATAATACTTTCCATATTTTCTATATTAAATAATTAGAAAATATGTTTTTACATTCCTATTTTTTTAATAAGCATTTTACCCATATCCCAAATACCATTCGGTTTATCTTCCTCTTTTTTCTCTTCCTTTTTCTCTGTGTAACTTCCACCTCCATCCTGTTTTACCTTTATATTAGGAGACAATGAGTTAGTAATTCCTAACATGGCTGAATTCATATCCGAGTCCCCACCAGCTAAATCTCTGTTTGCATCTGTGGAAAAATCACTTCCACCATTCATTATTTTAAAAACCGGAGCAAAATTAATAGGTGTTCCTGAATATGGTTGTTGCATATAGTTCTCCCCTCCACTCATTTTTGAAATTGGTGCTACCATAGGAATAGGGTTCATTACTACGGGTGATGAATTTACAAAATCCCCTGGTCTATAAATATCTAATGCGGTCACATATAATGTATTATCCATATCATATAATTCATCCAAATAAGTCTGTGCTTTTATCGTAAGTAATGTAGGACCTATTTCAGTAATCTTCCATGTTCGTTCGGGTTTATTATCACCACTATAGTGCACTATCTCTCCCTCACTAAATGTTTGAGCTTGTTCTCTTAAGTTACTGAGACTATCACCTGGTGGTGGAAAGTCGGGACTTTCAGGACTATACACTATCTGACCTTGTGCTCTTCTTTCTGCATTCGTTGGTGGAAAATCTGGAGTACCGGGACCAGTAACAGGGCTATTTGGATTATATTCAGGTGAAAGCTCCAATTCTTCGGCTGTCTTTTTGTACATCTCCCGTAATCGTTCATATTCTTCTTCAGGAGGTTCATATGCTGGTGAAACTCCTTCCTGGTATTGGGCTACTGGTGATGGAGTACTAATACTATCGGGTGTCTTATAAACATCTGATTTTTGTTTTTCTTTATATAATGCTGTCTTTATTTCATTAATCATTACTTTGGAATCAAACTTATCTATATGTAATAGTTTTTCAATGTTTTTTGAATAGGACATGTTCTCAAATTGTTTAATATTATCCTCTGTAATTATTCTCATCTGAATATTAATCGTTTGTAATTCTTGTAATAATAATTTAAATGTATACGGTACTGCTACTATACTAAAATTACGACCAAATTTAGTTACATTTTCAATGTGCATATCTTTTCCGTCTAATGAACCAGTATATTTAATCGGCCCATCTGCCATAGGACTCATAAAAAGGTTCTTAGATGGATTATATATTGCCATCATACCTGTATTATTACAGACCGCAATAAAATACTTATCACCCCGCTCCATCATAGATTCCCGTAAGAATTCGGATGCTCCATGAGAAATAACTGAATCACGTTCCATTTCACCAATACGTAAACCACCATCATTAGCACGTCCTGCCACTGGTTGTCTAGTTAATGCGGTACGGGGTCCCAATGACCTATAATTAATCTTATCTTTTACCATATGTTTTAAACGCATATAGTAAGTTGGGCCCATAAATATTTCACTACTAATTTGCTCACCAGTCATTCCGTTATATAATATTTCATTACCACTAGAATGATACCCCACACTAGTTAATAGTTCTCCAAATATCTTTATTTTTGACCCTTTATTATTAAACGCAGTACAATCTCCGCTTCCTCCATACATTGCACACGCTTTTCCGGTGATTCCTTCAACTAATTGTCCAATCGTCATACGAGTAGGTATAGCATGTGGATTAATTATAATATCAGGACGAATTCCATCACTTGTAAAAGGCATATCTTGCTCTGGAATAACTAAACCAATAGTACCTTTTTGTCCAGCACGCGACGCCATTTTGTCACCCAAATTAGGGATTCTTTCCTCACGAATACGGATTTTAGCAATGCGATATCCCTCTTCTCCCTCTGTAATAAATGCCTTATCCACAATTCCTAATTGACCCTTTTTTGGTGTTTTTGACATATCTAATTTAACTTCATTATTTTCTGAGCTTGATGCAGCTAATCCGATTAATACAGTTTTATCATTTATTTCCGTATTTTCACGAACTAGTCCAAACCGGTCTAATTTACTATAATCATAACCCGGCTTGGTTCCTACTATGTTGGTCTCGGTTTGTATATTTGAAAATGTCTTATCTACAGTTGCATTCCCTGTTTTACTCTTCTCTTCATGAGATTCATAAGTACTGTAATAAGTTGTTCTAAAAAGACCGCGTTTTAATGCACCTTCATTAACTAGCACTGCATCTTCTACATTATAACCAGTATAACACATGATTGCTACTATTGTGTTTTCACCATATGGATTTCCACCATTATTAATATGTTCTAAATAACGGGATTTGACTAGGGGATTTTGCCCCGATACTAATACTACAGCTGTCTTATCCATACGGACTTGATGGTTTGTATGATAAAGTGAAACCGCCTGTTTACTTTGTCCACAAGAAAATGAATTACGAGACGCAGGATTATTCTCAGGGAAATTAATTAAATTGGCCATCATTCCAAAGATGAGCGATTCGTGAATTTCCAAATGAGTAAATTTCTTATCTTTTTTGGCTTCTATTTCTTCACTATTCAGTGCAATAAGCGCCCCTTCGGATTCATTGGTATCAATATAATCTATAATAGCCTTTTCTTGTAAAAATCGTTTTAACTTTGCCGGATTAGATTCTGAGTCTATTCCTTCGTATACTTCATGCAATTCATAAATGTTCTCCATGTTTACCATAAATTTAGTATCTTTTTTCCTATTAAATCCAGTAATTAATTCATTCCAAGTAATCTTCTCTTCTTCCTTTAACTTTTTCTCTATCTTTTCGGATTCAAAGGAGAACTTTTCGGAATCATTATCCATATAAAAAATGGGTCGGCATATTCTCCCTGCATCAGTGTAGACATAAACAGTGTTTCGCTTAATATCAAAGTTTATACTAGTATAAGTTGGGATTAGACCATTTCTACGGAATAATTTTACCTTTTCTACTGTTTCAATGGGATTTGTGATTGCCCCTGCCCAATGACCGTTTACAAATACTTTCGTCATTCTAGATAAAATAAGTGGACTACAATCCTCTATTAATTTCATATCTACTTTTTCTCTTAACCATTTTATCATGGGTTCTCTAGAATATCCTTGAGTTACATAAGAAGAAATAGACATATGTTTATGTATTCCAATATTTGCACCATCAGGAGTATCTATTGGGTCAAAAAATCCCCATTGAGTAGGGTGTAATTCACGAGGTCCTACTAATTTTACGCTTGCATCCAGAGGTAAATTGGTTTTACGTAAATGACTCATCATTGAATTATGGGAAAGGCGATTTAAGTCTTGAACGATTCCTACTCTTTTAGTATGAGTTTGTGCGCCCCAATTTCCTTTGAATGCTTTCTTAAAACCTGCCTCTACTGCTCTTTCCCGAAATACCTCCCTATAATTCTCTCTAATTAGTCCTTTTAAATTACTTTCATAAATACCACGATTATAGGTTACCTGTTGTTCAAATAATAAATGTATTTGTCTCTGTTGGATATTATAATATTCGCGAAATAAATCATTCATAAGAGAACCTACTAATTCTATACGTTTAAATTTAAAATTATCACGGTCTGTTGGTGCTTCTATACCAATAGAAACTGATAACAGTCGGAAAACCATATTACCTAAGAAATAAGCTTTTTGCGTAAAATTCATTTCACCTACATGGGGTAAAAAGTAATCCGCTAATATTTCTAATGTGTGAGGGATGGTTTTATGTTTTTGTAAATTGGCGATATATTTTAGCGCAGTTCTTTGGGTAAGTATTCCACCCGCATCATGAATAGATGGTGCAAATAAATCTATCATAGATTCATATTTTTCCAAATCTAATAAACACATAGTAATAATTTGCTTATCGGAAACAAAGCCTAGGGCACGAAATAGAATAAAAAGGGGAACAGGTTCTCTCACATTGGGAATTTTTACTACAATATTTCGGTTTGTGTAAGAATTTGATGGTGCAACTAATTTGACTGCTAAACTTCGGATAGGTTTAGATATATTCTCTGATACTGACATAAATTCCGCTGAATACAGATATTTATCGTCGTTTACGTCTCGTATATTTAACATATTGTATCCGAATTTTTCCTGGGAAATTACGGTTTTTTCTTTCCCATCTATAATAAAGTATCCACCCACATCATTTAAACATTCACCCATAGTATGACGCATTTCCCTAGGTAACCCACTTAATACACAATAATTAGATTGCAACATAATAGGAAATTTACCTAGAAATATCTTTTCTAATATAATTGTCTCTTTCTGAACATTGGGTGCTACCATGGATTTTTGCAATGCTTCGCGAAAAATAGCGGTTTCTGAGGCTGTAAGACCCGTATCTAATTTCTTCTTTTTTCTACGAGCAGGTACTTTTTCTTTCCCTTGTCCTTTTCCACTTCCACCAACTATTTCAACTTCACTTTCACTTTCACCCTTCTCTTTTTCTAAATCCCCATATGTTTTTTCTTTTATATTTTTAAACTTTTCTTGATAACCGCCTTCTACGAGTTGTTCATCTAATCCAGGTATAGATGGTTCTTCGTCTTTTCCTAATATAGTAATGAATTCAACTTCTATATCGTAATGAATGGTCATACCATAGGTCATATTCCTTAATCTAGCTTCATTGGGAAACATATAATGTGAATTATTCTCATCATAAATAATAGGTTTTCCAAAATAAATTTTATCGCCATTTTTACCTCCAAAATACATTATACATTGAGAACGATAATCATCTATTTCTTTATCATAACGGGTATTTATGCGTAATGGGTTCTTTTCCTTAAAAAGTTGAAAAATTCCGTTTTTAAAAAAATCATTATAGGAATCAATATGATGTCTTACTAAACTTTGCGGATTATCTTCAAAGTAAGTATTAATAATTTTCCATACGGTAGAATTATCCATTCAGATTTGTATATAAAATAGAATATATATTTTATGTACTTTATGGAAAAATTGATTCATTTAATATAATATCTTTATTTATATATTATATTTGTTTATATGTCTGAACCAGAACCTCGCGATGTTGCAGAAATTGCTATGCAAATAATAGATATAATACCTGATTCAGAAGTTGAAATAATGTACCGAGTACGTAAATTTCATGATTCGTTATGGAATCAGGCACCTGAAATAAGAAAAAGTTCTGTTTTATGGAAAGAATTAGCTAATATATTAAACAAAAATATTGATTCATTTGAAAAAGAGTGGGAGAGAAAAGTATTGAAACTATTTAATGGACAGTGATTGGGAAACTTTATAGATAATAAGAGACCTCCATTTGGCTGTTTATTGTTACGAATCAATGTAAATAATATTAAAATATATTTATATAATATAAAAATATTATTTACATTTAATGGCTAGTTTAGTGGCGTCTGCATTGGCACATGGTATCTATCAACGCCTTGGGCAGACTAGATTAAAAGAAATAGAGGAAGATTTTTCACGATACAAAGAAAGATATTCATTAAATAGATCTAACAAAAAACAACGTACCGAATCCCAATTTGGTGTAGTCGAATTGCGCAAATCACTATCTTTACATGACGAACAAAAAAAGATGTACATATCACCTTTTGTAGATAAACTTGGGACTTCCGTACCAGTTCCAATGCGGTTACAAAGAAGTTTATTAGAAAATGCAGGAATAAAAATACCAGTAAATAATGAAGTGGATACTCCAGATGAACCTCAATTGGCTCTAGAAAATGAAAACGGTATTAGTGGTTCTGTTTTATCTTACAGAGGTTTTGTAGAATCTATCAGTCAATTTAAATCATTTGATGATTTAAAGGATAATATCAGGACAACTGACAGAGAAATGTGGGCGCGTTATTTCTCCACGGAACCATATCTACATACAGATGTAACTGATAAAGATACACTAACTGTTATTAGTAAGAAAGATGATTATTTTCCATTATATGAAGTTAATCAACAATTTTTATCATTAAACACAGATTTATTATTAACTTTTAAAGATGAAGTTTCAGAAGATGAAGTTCCAGATGTTAATTACTACCCTAGTTATAAATTATTAGTAAGTATTTTTCCTGTTCCGGACGATTTTACTGTAAATATAGAAGACTATGACCTTTTAAATCCAGAATCAAAAATTAGTAAGGCGATAAAAGAAATTGTTAATAGGGAAGATAAAGATCCTCTAATAAGATATATTTATGACAACGCTATTCATAAATTTCGTAAAAATAAAGAAATATATCTAACACGACTTATATTAATTTTTTCACTGTTGGGTTTTTCAAATGTTTTTTTAAAATTTCTTTCATGTGAAAGTTTACTTGGACCTATAACACGTACAACATCACTAGCACATAAATCCCTTACACGTACACCGACTGTAGGTTCCAAAAGAAAACGAGGCGGTGAATCTACTAAAAAACATAAACGTAAAACTACGAGAAAAATAAAAAAACGCAAAACATTAAGACGCAGGCGACATGTACGAATTTAAATCTTCATGAGTTTAATAATCAATAGTGTATTGTAGAAAAAATTATTTATTTAGTAAAACTCAATATTTTTCTTCTGGTATTATATACAATGGCTGACACCATAGATTATTTATTTGGTCCTTTAGGAGAGGAATATTGCATCTATTTCTACGCTCTTTCTATATTTGGATTTGTTTATCTTATTCTCTTTTTAATCCCATCTATATACTTTGGTTTAACACGTAAAACCAACATGATGTACTGGTTGAACGTCCTTGCTGTTTCAATCGGTTATTTTATTTTTTATTTTCAAAATCGTCTATTAAATACCATGTGTTCATTTAGAAATAATAATAATCAAATCCGTTAAAAATAAGAAAACCATTTTCAATATATAATATAATATACAATCATTACTCATGGACATATTATATTATAGTAACTATTGCAAACACTGTCAAAAATTATTACAAACTTTAGTAAAAGCGAATATGTCTAGCAAGATAAGCTTTATTTGTATAGATAAAAGAATCAATGACCCTAAAACCAACCAAACCTATATTGTATTAGAGAACTCTAGTCGGGTTATCATGCCACCAAATATTCATAGTGTTCCTTCTCTTTTATTAATTAAACAAAACTATAAAGTATTAATGGGTGATGATATTTTGCAACATTATCATCCTGAAATGAAAGCATTAAATGAGCGAGCAACGAATAATAATGGAGAGCCTATGGCATTTCCATTAGGACCATCCAGTGGTGGGACAAATATCGTTTCTGAGCAATATACAATGTACAACATGAGCCCTGAAGAATTAAGTGCCAAAGGGAAAGGTACGAATCGGCAGATGTATAATTACGTATCAGCATCTGATGATATCAAATTTATAGAAACCCCTGCTGATACATATCGTCCTGATAAATTATCTAATAGTGTTACGATAGATACATTACAACAACAGCGTATGGACGAGGTTTCACAAATAGTACCAAAACAACCCTTTATTTAATACCATTCTTTGTGCATTATGAAATAAATTAATAGTATAAAAAAATATAAATATATTATTTTATACCTATTAAATATAAATATATTATTTTATACCTATTAAAAAAATAATATGACAGATAAATCATCTTTACTACGTGGATTTAATAATCATTTCTTTGATTTTTTTAATGATTTAATAACTGTTTTGCCAGAAAACAAAGAAATTGTCTATGCAAAAACCTCTTTTGAAACAGTAAAAAGGGCAAATCCAACTGCTATTATAAAGACATGGTATAAACATATTTTTCTACCATATAAACATGTTATTGATAATGGTAATTTAACCTTTTTTATTGATAAAGATTATGTGGAGGACTTATCTATTGTAATGAATTCAAGAGAAATAATAAACATGATTGATAATATTAGAAAGCCTATTCGTGAAATGGAATTAGTTAATAAGAATCATGCTCTCAAATATATTCAAAACCTATGTAAATTGTCTGAATTATATAATGATTGTACAAACTAGTTAATTAGTGGTTCTAAATTCTCTTTTCTAACGTCCCAATTTAATAGATAAATCAATTCTCTAGGTTCCATTTTATTAAAATATTCTACTACATCTTTATACCGGACTCTCGCAATAGTATGTTTATCTAATGCGGGTAGGTAAATAGTATGATGTATTTTATATACATGAGACTCGTACTTTTTTAATATATGTTTCCCATTTTTGTAAACATATTTTGATAAATAAGCTTGATGTACATCTCTAATAAATTGCTCTAATAAATAGCGCATAATATGAAAATCATGTTTCATACTTGGATAAAAAGTTAAATATTCGTCTATCTTTTCTTTCCCTATCCTGTATAAACATAGAAATTGATATTGAATCTTTGGTTTAATATTCAAGAGCATAGTTAATGAATCATAACGCCTTGATATTAGTTTTGCTCTTTCACCCGTTTCCATGTTTGTTACCATATATCCTTTGACAATTATTTCCACCTTTTCTATATTGTCACTGTTAATTTCATCTATTTTATTATAATCTGATAATTGGACCTTTCCTGGGAAATGAATAATTCCGCTTAAATTATTAAATATATTCCATGATTCATAGGTTGATTGAGGAACATATTCCACTAGATTTTTTTCTATTCTGTATACACCTACCAAATACAAAGAATTAGTATTTACAGGTAAAATAATAGAATTGGATTGATGTTGCATTACAAAATTATAGCAATAATTCTTGGGAAAATATTCTAATAGAGCCAAATCATTCAACTCTTGATTTAGTGACCCTCTCAGTGATTCAATGAACATTTCTAAAAACGTAGTTGGTTTCGTAAGATTCGTGTTTTCTCTTTTTGAACCATAAAACCAATACTTACCTCCAATAGAATTTTTGGTTGATATTAACCATTTATTAATATTGTTATCATAGAATAAATTAATAGCTACGCCCTCAATAATCTGGTTTATCCATATTTTATCATTAATTACGGGATAGTTTTTTGTAAATATGTCTTTCTGAATAGATTTTGGTGGTGAAAAACATACTACTTCTTTACTGGTGTTAGAAAATATAATAGACCGATACAATCCCGTTTTATTATCATCAAAAGACATGTACCTTTTATCGTAATTAAATATTATGTAAGTAGAACTAGATGTGTAATAAGTCTTTCGGTTAATTCTTACACTTATAACATCATCCAAATCAAAATAATATTTAACAGACATTTCGGTTCTTTCAATCGCCACTCCTTTCATATATTGTTATATATTTCTAGACGAATATTGTTTATTTTATTTATCATATTATTAAATCATTCTAATAAAATATAATTTAGATGGATATTATATACTTTGTTATATTACTATGGCGGAATCTAAAGATGAGGAATTAGAAAGAATAGATGAAAGTACTGATTCTCCATTGTCTCAAAAAGAAACTATGGTTCAAACATTAGAAAAGCGTACTCTTTCACCTGATAAAAATGATTCGTCTATTACTTTAGAATTTGGTGATATTATTGAGATAATTGCACCGACCAATCCTGATATTCATGAGATGACCGCATTAATTACCTACATAGATGAGGGAAAGATTAAACTAATTAATGTTACAAATTATAATCATTATAAGTTAACGATTACGGAAGATGGTAGGATTTCTGATGAATCTATCATACAAATTAATCTTTTAAGTCGTAGTGAGGATAAGGGGTATGCCAGACAAAATAACCTTTTACCTAGAACATGGATAGATGTCCATTTCGGTGGTGATATACCAGCCATTATCACTGGTCAAATTAGTAATCTAGAGGAAGATATGATTGAAATTACTACCTTCCCAGAATTAAAAACCATTTATATTAATTTTGGATATAAGGGTATTCCTGAAAACATTCCTATTGAAAAAATAATAATTAGAAATCAACCCGCATTAGTAAAGGTTCCTCTATTAACTATGCTTACTGGTGATTTGGAAGAAGGAGAAGTTTATGAGGGAGAGTATAATCTTGCGACTATTGAATATACAGATGCCGGCGAATCTATCATAACAGTTCCCAAAGGTGTAAATGCTGAAAAGAATGTACGTGATGAATTACATGATATGTACGTAGAATCTAGTGGTATTATCTTTGGTGAAAAATTAGGGGAAATTGCTCAATTAGTTGAAATTCCTGAAGGGAATCAACGTTTCGGTATTGATATCCAAGTAAATGATTTGATGGACGAGCTTTTATCTAATATTCCTAATAGTCAACGTAATAAGTTGGTTTTAGATAATATTCATTTATTGATTGAGCGTTATAAACAGTTACGCGCTATGTATTCTAAATTTGATAAGAATGATAATGTCTATGATATTAAGAAATGGGTCCCTCTTATAAACCATTAATAGAGCATATTGAAAAAATGAATAAGAAATTACAATGGATTGTCCCGGTAGTTGCTAACCGTCGTAAATTATATGATATTGATATTTCAATAGATAACCCAGATATAGTTATAGAAAATTCAGGAACTTCATTGAGAACTATTGAAAACAAACAAACCGAATATTATAAAGATAATTCTAGGGACCCGAGTGTTCAATATTCTCCCATGTATGACCGTATTCAGAAATTAATGACTCCTTATGAAGAGCCTTTTAATAAAGAGTTATACTTAGATACTGTACCAGTTTTAGCCGGTATAGATTCAATTATTGGAAATTTAGAGGAATTTTACAGTACTGTTTATCATAAAAATAATATTGCTAGAAAACAGTACGTTATTCAGCGGTATTCGTTAGGACTTTCTAAATTAGAAGAACAGCATTTGAAAACAGGAAAAAGTATTTACATCCGTAAAAATCTAACACCCAATGATGCTATGACAATAAAGTCAATACTTACGTTACCTGAGCCCATTATTCGTTTTTCAGCCATTGAATTACCTTCTACCAATATTTTGGACAAAGCTACTTTACATCAAAATTATTTCATGTTGTTCCGCCTTTTGAAAAAAAATCTGGATATTGTTCCCCATGTAATTAATGATTTATCCAAGGAACTTGATTACGAAAAAATGGAAAAAGATACGAAATCTTCTTTTTTTTCTGGATTTCATGAGTTTATATTAAATGATGAAGAAATGGTAGATGAAGATGAGAAGTTCAATAAATTTTTAGATGTTATTATTCCAAAAACCCGGTTTTTAATCCGTTTAATACGTAAATATGTAAAAGATAAATTATCCTTTATTGATGTTGTACAACAACTAGAAACCTTTATGATTTATCCATCTGACATAAGTTATAAGCAATATATGGAGATACGTCATATTATTAAAGAAAGAATTAGTGAAGTTCGTACGGAAATAGAGCAACGGTCTATTGATTTTACTGCTCTAAGAAATGCAAAATATAATATAGAAGCTAAACCGAATCCAATTCTAAGATTATTAACGGAGAAAAAGGATTTCACTGACGAATTTTTTAAGGCTTATCATTTACTAGGAAATGACATAAACGTGGGGTCAAGTTCAGAAACTTTATTAAATATTATTCAGGCGGATAAAGGAACTTTGTATACGAATACGATTACTTCTATTCTTATTTCTCTCATGACACCAAATCAATTATTAGATATTCTAGCAGAGCCAAATCTAGATGATATGAGTGAAGTTGAAAAAATAAAACCAAATGATTGTGGTCGTAAATACTTAGCCAAGCGTTATTCCAGTATACGAGATATGCAAAAAGATAATGATGAAGATGAAATTTATTTTGATACGGATTTGGATGATACTCCCTATGATATTATTAAAAGATATAAGAAAGAAAAAGCCAGTATGCTTCCTGAATTATTTCTTGAATTTTTGGAAAGGTCCTTAGTTGATAAACATGATTGTCCTAGAAACATAGCACCAGAATTAGCTAAAACATTAATCGCAGGGAAAAAAATGGTTAATGACGGTGATTATGCCGTTTTGGAATTAAAACCGGTTCTCCCTCCTGATATAGATGAAGACACATTAACTGAAAAAGATAAAAAAGCGATGGCAGTGGAAGCGGATGCGCGTAAAAAAATACAATATTATCGGAGATTAAAGGGTACATGGACCAAGGATAAAGATATAGATGAAGAAGCATTTTTAGATACGAATACTATTTTCTGTAATGTAACAGATAAATGTTATAAAAATACATCCAATAAGGTTTGTGAACCTATGGATGAATCATATGAACGTATGAAAATGATAGCAAAAAAGAAACTGATGGGTGAATTTGAAAATAGATATACTGTGAACGTGGAAGAATTAGAAAAACAATTAGAAGAAGGTATCCATAACGGTCTTAAAATGTTAAAAAAAATATTCAACCTGAATGAAATCAAATTATATAAATATAGTCGTCTGGCGTTTGTTTTGGGAAATATGGCCGATGTTACCGATATCGTCGTTTCTCCTCATTTAAAAATACGTGATTTAATCTTAGGTCAGAATGACTTTGTAAAGAAACAATATGATATTTGCAGATATGTGGAAACCTATTGTAGAGAACCTATGGTTGATAATTTAGATGAGAACCAAAATTGGCTATATTGTAAAGATACAAATACTAAATTATTCCCTGTTTCTATTTCTATATTGGCAAAAACCTTTATTTCGGGTGGTGAATATTTACGTAAATTAGATGAATTATGTAATAGTGTTGGAATAATGAGCGATGATGGTGATTCTATTGTAGATAAACACAGTGGATTTGTACTTCGTAAAATAGATTTTAGTGCTGAAGAAGGGTTTGATGAAGCTGGGTTTCGTGTAACAACTCATGATATCATTGAAAAAGACCTTGGTGCTGTAGTAATGGAAAAATTACAGAAGAAAGAGCGGCGGGTTTTTGAGAACGAAACTGCAGAAGTTATTTATAATGTGGCATCTACTATCTGTAGAAATATTGATATTCCGTTTGATTCTGTAGAAGATTTTATTTTAATTACTAGTAGAGAGCTATTTGATAAGGCCATTTTTAGCGAGGGAGCTTATCAAAAACGCTCCGATAAAAATTTAAAAGATAAAGGCAAATCTCTGCAACCCTATCTTAATTATCGCGATGAAACACGTATTGTTATAATAACATCCTGTATAATAGTTGCTATTCAAACTGCAGTTCCTTCCTTTAAAACCAATAAATCTATGCCGGGGTGTCTTCGTTCTTTTAGTGGATATCCATTGGCCGGAGGTATTGAAGACATGAGTGGTCTACAATATTTGGCGTGTGTCCTGGAAAAAACAAGAAATTCGGAAACCGCTCCATGGAATGCCATCGCGAAATATAAATCCGATGTTTTGGTAAAACGTATGAAAGATATATTTGAGAATTATATTCTTAAACGCAGTGACGTAATGGAATTATATGTTAAAAAACGTGAGTATATGATTTTAAATCCAGAGTTAGTTTCACCCGATGAGCATAAAATTACAAAATGGACCTATTTTTTCCCACCTGTTGTAGAGTTTTCGGTATTAAAATCTATACGTGGTGTTGCTAGTGATTTTGAAGCCTCATTCAAAGATGATATGCGTAAAGGAAATGATACATCTATCAGTGTAATTAAAAGTAAAATGTTACAATATGGCTACGGTGTAATAGAGTCAATAAATACTATTGTTAAAACCAAAGATTTAATACTGAAAAACTCGGCAAAAATTCCCTTTTTAGAAAATGCCTGTTGTAATGATAAAATTATGCTCACAAATCCCATTTCCTATTTTAATGATGAAGACGAAAATATTGGGCAATTTATTGTTTCTACTAAGAAACTTGCCTCCTTAGCTAAATATGCTAGAGAAGCAACTGTTCCTGCGTTTTTATATCATTCGGTATTTACCGGTATACGTTATTCTGCGGTATCCGGTAATAACTTGGATGATGTGGAATTAATCTATTCTGCGATTATTCATTATTGTAATTTTGATAAAAATAGGCCTGTTCCAGAAAAACTAAAGGCTATTTGCAATGAGAAACCGCCAAGATATAATCCATATTGGACCATCTATGAGAAAATAGAACATATGAAAACCCATGCAAACCAATTTAATGTTGACCACCTTCAGCAATTAATTGGAATAATTAATAATGAGAACATTGTAACCATTGATAAACCTTTACCAGTGACTAAAGTTATGATTATGAAAGAATTATTAGACCAATTAGAGACATCCAATTCTACCATTATTTCCGAGCCATTACGCAGGTCTTTATTTAAAATATTTGATTCTTACAAACCTAAATGTATGTCATATGAGGTTACTGATGAACTTAGTAATTTGAAGAATTATTTAATTACCACAAATCGTGATTTATATAAACAGATTATTGAATTCTTTGGTAAATATGGTAACATTTCAGATTCTAAATATGAACAATTACATGAATTTTTATCTAACGTTGAAAACTGGAAATTAGATAAGCCCATGAAAGAGACCGGCTTGTATTATGATAACGGTCTTTATACAGTTACCCAATTTGTTAATAATTCTATTAAAAATATATGTAAGACTTATCCTTCTATTTTATTAAATGATATGGGATTTTATAAGAAAGTCCCTAAGCATTGGGGCTTTTCAGATAAACATAATGATATTATAAGTAAATTTTTGGAGACTTATTATGAGAAAATAGAGAAATTTAAAGGCGATTCTGTCCTGTTACGTTTATTACAAGAAGTTGATGTTCGCCTTACAGATTTACCGATATTCCTAGAAAATCTTCCCTTCTTCACTGAAATGGTGAAAGATATGGGAGATGATGTGGAAGGAGAACGTATTCGTTCTTTTTATTGTCTATTTGATAAACAAACTATTTATTTATTATTTTCTTATTGTTTTTATTCTGCTATTTATGAATATATTGTTTGCGCCAATGATGTAGATTTATTGCGGGCAGATGTACAAACTATGAAACAAAATCATAGAGAAAAAATAAGAGATGATGCAAACCCATCTAATTTAATGTCAGGTCTAAGGAATGAAGGTGAAGACGATGACGATGTGTTAGATGAAGTTGAAATTATAACCGGAGATTTGGATGAATTAAAGAAAAGAGTTGCTTCCCTCCTCTTATGTTTTTTAAATGTAGAACAGGAGAATAAAGATGTCTTAGATTATAGTTACGAACAAGTTATGCAGAAGGTAAAACGCGATAAAGATATTGAAAAACAAGGTATTATTGAGAGACTAGGTAATATGAGTATTGAAGAGCGTAGAGTAGAGAATGATTTGAAAAATTATAAAATTGGTAGATGGAATGTAGGTGAGCAGAAAGGCTTATATCAATATGATAAGGCTACCTTTGATAGAGAAATTGATGAAATGCTGGCGCAAGGTGAACAGTTAGAATTTGAAGATACTGGAGGATTAATTAATGCTGATGATATAGTCGTTGATGAAGAGGGAGAAGAGCCTGATAATTTTTATGAGAGAGGTGGGATTGATATTAGTAACCTAGGTGAAAATTTCACAGATGGTGCCTATTATGACGAAGATAAAGAGTATGAAGATGACGGTTTTTAATGTTTTCGTTTTTTTCCATTATATTTTATATTTTACTATGATAAATATGAAATACATACACGTAAAAAATAATAGTAATAAATTATTAATTTTTTTTAATGATATGGCCAGAGTGGGTACTATTGATGATAAATTTTCATCCTTTAAAATATTAAATAGTATATTTAGTGATTATGACATACTTTTTGTTAAGGATATTAAACATGGTAATTGGTATTTATCTATTATAGATGATGTTTATGAATTAATTTATGAAATAGTTCATTCTAATAATTATAGTTTTATTTACGGATTAACATCATCATCAGGTGCAATATGTTTATTAAATACATTACATAAATTTACTATTTTCAGGAAAGCAGTAATCATAAATGGACAAACTGATTTATCTGACGATATTATAAATAAATATAAACATAACAGTCCGGATTGTAATCCTATCAATAAAAAAAGTATTACAGAGCCATATGATGAAAAATTTTTAACTCCATTTGAAAATATTCCAATTGAAATGTATTATAAATACATTTTTTTTTATAATAATTCTCCATCAGATTCGGTTTATTATGAATATGTTAAATCTATTTATCCAGAGAGCTTAAAAAGTAATATTTTCTTTGATGAAACACCACAATCACATGGGGTTTTTGTAGAATTTTTATTGAACAACTTTTCTTTTTTAAATCATGTGAAAGAAACATTTGATAAATGTTCAATTTCTATCCCTATTATTAATGTTGTAAACGACTACTAAACTAATTATTACACTCATTATATTAGAATTATTTGAATTATTATTATTTCCACCATTACCTGGACTATTGTAGTTAGATTCATCAAACATGGTATTTATGTTTCTATAAAAAGGATTTTTTACCCTTCTATAAATATTCCTACTTGTATAATAGATGCGATTGTAGAACATTTCTCAAATTGTTTGTTTTTTAGAAAAAAAAATTGTTCAACAGTAAATATCAATTTTTCATGATAAAAATATATTCCCTTATTTTAACTTATGTATTTAAAAGGTTTTGTAAGATATCATAAATTAAATGTTACTATATTTCTGTTTTTAGTTTTATTTACCTCTATTCATCTAATGAAACCAGGTCTTATTTATAACACAGATGGTAGTTTTCGGGAATTTGGAGTTGGCTATCGTCATAAAACGGTTATTCCTATTTGGGTACTTTCTATAGTTTTAGCAATACTATGTTATGTAGCAGTATCTTATTATCTTATCTTTTAGGGTAGACATTTGTAATAAAAATCATCAAAATAAGTATATATTATTTTGTTGAATATGGAAAACGCACGTCTTATAGAGAATTCAGCAAAAACATATTTGTTTCAAACTTTACAAAAATGTCACGTGAATCGGGTTTCCATTTATTACTATGCTCTTAATTTTGGTGTATTATTCTTATTTGTAGGGATTGTCGGTCTAGTTCTTTATTATTGCAGTAAACAAAAATTGTCGGAATATGACAAACAGCAAAAAATGTTGAAAGACCAACAATATATTTTATCTAAAATCCGATATTACCAAGAGGATAAGAAGGAACGACAAAGAAGTCAAGTTAGTGGAATAACGGATTTACCTTATATATCAGTTGGAGGCAACCCTGTTTTTTAAAAAAATAATATATATTTAGAAATTATATATGTCAAGAACTTTCCCTTGGGAATCTACCACTAATGCGCCAAGGTCTACAATTAGACCTCATGTAGCTTTCTGGTCCAATTCGTTAGGAAATTCACCGACTGAATTAATCATTCACGGTTCTTACATGTATGTGTCAACCGCTAATGGTTATATTGAAGAAATAAATATGGCAGATGGCTCGGTAAATAATTCAACTTGGTTTAGTAATGGTATTAATAGTATTAATAATAATAGTCAACTTTGGCAGATGGCGATTTCTGGAAATTATTTATATGTAGCTGATAGTGCTAATGGTCAAATATCTAAAATTGATTTAACAAATAACTCTAATATTACAGCATCATGGTGCACAGGTATAAATGGACCATTTGGTATTGCAATTTCAAGTAGTTATTTATATGTTAGTAATGGATTTACTAATAATGGTCCTGTTAATAATAGTGTTATTTTAAAAATAAATTTATCAGATGGTTCTATTGCCAATGCTAATTGGTTATCCGGATTAACAAGTACTGAATTTTATGACCTTGCTATTTCTGGAAATTATATGTATGCCGGAACAAAAAATGGTATTGCAAAAATAAACATGTCTGATGGTTCAATTGTAAATTTGTCGTGGGTAAATATAAATAGACCCATTCCTTTTATAACTATTCATGGTAATGTTATGTACGGAACTGATGTTACTAATAGTAGTACTATTATTGCCATCAATATGGCAGATGGTTCTATTTTAGATAATAATTATATCAATAATGGATACCTGAACTACGGTATGGTTGTTTCTGGAAGCGAATTTTATACCGCAGTTAATAGTAATAATGCTGTATATAAAAATACATTACCTCCCTTAACTGTCCCTACTATCTGTTTTCATGAAGATACCCTTATTCTTACTGATGAAGGGTATGTTGTTATAAAAGACCTAAGAAAAGGTGACTTAGTAAAGACTCTTCTACATGGATATATTCCTATTGAATCAATCGGTCACTCAAAAATTTATAATCCGGATAATCTGTTACGTTCTCAAAATCGTTTGTACAGGTGCACTGCTGAAAATTATCCAGATTTAAATGAAGACCTTATTGTTACAGGATGTCATTCTATTTTAGTAGACAGCCTCACAAATCAACAAAGAGAAGATACTATTGATATTCTTGGACGTTTAATGGTAACTGATAAAAAATACAGATTAATGGCATGTTTAGATAATCGTTCTGAACCTTATGAAATTGCTGGACTTCATAATATTTGGCATGTAGCTCTTGAACATCATGACCCCAAAATGAATTACGGAATTTACGCGAACGGACTCTTAGTAGAAACTACTAGTATTCGGATGATGAATGAATTATCTGGCATGGAATTGGTATAAAAATTTATCACTATATATAAATGAGTAAATGTTATAGTGATTCGTTGGAAATAAGGAAGAAAAAGAAACAAGTATTAGAAGATTATAGTTATTTAATAGACAAAACTTGTTGCAATAGGGAAAATTGCGAAATTTTTTCAAATGATTTAGAAAACTTACAACATGATTGTGATGATGTTTTTAGAGATATTAATGTTATACATAGTGAAGTAGATGATAAAGGGTTAACAAAAGGGACTGTTTGCGAAATTATTAAAAATAAAAAAAATACTATTTTAGACAAACTTCACAGAAAAACGGCTTCATCAACTAAAAGTAAAAGTAGTAAAAAAGGTGGTAAAAGGATTAATAAAAGTACCAAGAAAAGAAAAGGTAAAAGGCGACAATAAAATATCTAATACTATCATAAATGGATATTGTAACTGAGCAACGTGAAGATATTATAAAGGAAAATAATACTGCTCAAGAGCAATTTATAAGTATTTTACAAAGCCTTACTAAGAATTCCAAAGAAATAAGGATTGAGGAGGCCTTATTCGGTGACCTAGATTTTTCTGTATTAAAAGACCTAGGATATGGAAATATGAAATCTATTATATTAAATGATGGTCAGGTAACAAATATTTCCGGAATACCAGAAGGTATATTACATTTTGAATGTCCAAATAATCTACTCATAGAATTAGATGAACTTCCTGTTTCTCTCAGACACCTAAAAATTTCATTTAATCATTTGACAACTATTAATGTTGCTGGATTGGATAATTTGGAAACTCTGGAAATTTCTCATAATAAAATTACTAAATTAGAGAACTTACCAAAAACATTAACTGTCCTTATATGTGATAACAATAAATTAGAACAACTAGACTTAGATGGCTTAACTGAACTAAAAGTACTTAATGTTTCTAATAATCGTATCACATTAATTGAGAACTTACCCGTTGGGATAGTGGATTTTAAAATGGAGAATACACCTGCCATAGAATTCCGTAACTCTGTATTACCAGAATTGAGGGCTGAGCACAAAGATGCAGAAGAAGAATTAAAAAATCATAAAAATTATGTTGAATCATTGAATGAATTTTTTAAATTAAAAAGTGAATATGAAAAAAAGCGTAGTAAAATGATGAAGGATGCATTTAAAAAAGAATCTAGTAAACGTCTAGGTAAATTAGCGGCAATGTCTGTTAAACCACCATGTATTAACTGTAAAAGAGCGGTTGGTACAATATTTACTAACCGTGAGACTGATAAATATACTGCTATTTGTGGTGATAAAGGGAATCCGTGTAATTTAAATATTAAAATATATAATGGAAAAATAATTAATTTGGACTATATTTTAAATATATATAATGAAGAAATAGCTGATATAAAGGATACTATTATTAGGCAAAAACTAGATACTCTTTTTAGTTATGTTACCGAAGAAAAATCGGTACAATTATTTAAAAAAGAATTGGATACCTATAATGCCAATAGTAAAATATTTAAAACACTCTTAGAAAAGTACAATGATTTATACAATAATCAGCATCATAAAGAAATGATGCAAAAGAAAACGGATGAAATATTTAATATAATTGACAGATTACGTGGATTATTAAAAGAATATGAAACCACTGAAAATTCCGCTATTTTGAAAACTGCTATGGATTTACAAATAAATGAATTGTACCCAGAAATACGTAACATGAAACTTATTCAAAATCAAATTCAAGAATTGATTGACCATGGGGAAGGAAAATATAGTGTCTTTACTTATCCGGTTGCTTTAGATAAAATAGACCATGATTTTGGCGAGAAACCTAGTGTAATAAAATTTCATAGAGAATAAATTATTTTTATATTTTTAATAAAATAATTTATTATTTGGGTACTGGACATCCATTGTAGTTGGAATAGCCATCCCAATAAATATTCCATTTTTTTGACCATTCCTGTTTATTACAAGCTCCGTAATACGGGTCATTAAAATTTATACTTTTTTTATCATCACTAATACTTCTTATTGTACTGAATTTAGGGTCTATAATATTATAGTTGGGACCTAAATAGATACTGCCCGTATTACGAGGTGCCATATTGGGATTAGTAGGGTCAGGATTTGGTATCATACAATTATTTGTTTTTGGGTCAAGAGTCCAGTAATCTGGACACGTACCTTCAACTGGTGGCCATGATGAACCGGCAAATCCGCCATGGTTTTTTAAACCTACTCCTATAAAAGCCAAAATTATTATTAATAAAATAATTGCTATTGACAAAACGATAACATAAAACATTTCCATGATATATATTATTATAACAAATAAATTTACTAAATATATTTAGTATGTTTCCTTGTTAAATTATTTCTTATATAACTTTATACAAACAATCATTATGTCTTATTCTAAAATAATTCCTACTAACTACGATACAGATGGTAGAATCATTCATATAACGAATTATAATGGACGTGTTAATATTATTGAACCAGAGTCTCCAGACGTAGTCTTTAAAATGCAGGAACGACTTGCTGTTAAAAACAAGGCAACCGAATATCGCGAAGCACTTGCTGGTACATGGGAAAACAATACTCTTTCTGAACTTTTCTTTTCTGCTGCTAATATTCAAATTATACAGAATGCTTTACGCGCTGGTGTATATGCTATGTCTGATAATAATTTTGTCATTGCCCCTCAAAGTCTTGATACTTTAAAGGTTATTATGCGTAGTATTTATTTACAATATGCGGAGCATTATCCTAATAAAATCACTCAACAAATTGAACGGTTAAATAAATTAGTTTTGGACTATGCGGTGCCTACAGTTTATAATGAAGCAGTCGGTTATATAAAGTATAGACAGGACCAGAGTACATTAGTTGTACCTTTGGCTATTCCTCAACATCATGACCGAGTATATAAGCAATTAGAATTAAAGAGCTGGTTCTAGAAAGGAAACCCAGGTTCCCTTTTAATCCCTCCTTTTTGTAATTTTGTGGTTACAAAAATATATTACAACTCAATTCTTGGAGCGGTTTTAGTATAATTATAATTTTCATAAAATATATTTGATATGATAATTATATAGAATGCCCGCATCAAGGTCATCCAGGTCTTCTGATTCATCCAGTTCCTCCAGTTCTTCCAGTTCAAGCTCTTCCAGCTCATCTTGTTCGTCTAAACATAGTCACAGAAGCCATCATCACCATCGTCATCACAGACATCACTGTAATGATAATGATAATTACTATTATTATGAGTATAGCTACGGCAGAGACCCACGCGTCAGTTATTTTTTAAATGATACTACTTTTTATAACTAATTTTTTGATACAGTTTGTATTTTACAATTGCATTTATGCATTTGTTTTAGTTAAATTATAATTTTCATAAAATATATTTGATATGATAATTATATAGAATGCCATCTTCAAGGTCTTCTAATTCAAGTCACTGCAGTGACAGACGCGACCGAAATAGGCGTGATGATTATTACTATTACGAATACGAATATGGACCAAATCCTCTAGCTGTTTATTTATTATCTAGACCTTTATATGGAGGACTCGGTTACGGTTTTGGGGGATTAGGATATGGTTATGGAGGATTAGGATACGGTTACGGTTATGGTCGGGGTGGACCTTTCTTTTAACTATGATATCTTTTTATCTAATACAACTTCTTTTAATACATTTTTTAATATTTTTTCCTCTTGTCTTTGTGTATCTTCTTCACTATATGCCCCCAATGAACTCAAAGAAATCTGCATAAACTGTTGATTCTCGGGTGTATCTAAAATACGGTAATCAGGATTTTGCTCTTGCCATTCTGGTAACATTTGTAAATTTTTTCTAGCTACTTGTTTAAGAGCCGATTTTAATTTATTTTTCTCATTATTATCTTTTTCCCACGTATCCTGGTCCTTTACATAAACAGTTTCACGCTTTATATCTGTACAATGAATTGGACGCATCTTTACATCCATATCTTTCAAAGCGTTTACGAAGATACGTGTCATACCACCGACATATCCCAATCTACCTGTAGCTTCTATATCTTCTACAGTTAGATTTAATGACCTAACAAAATCCATGATATTCAATGCATTCTTACAGTCCTCATTTAAAAACATATTTAAATTAAACTGATTATTCATTGTATTATTTGAGTTGGAGTTGGTTATATTATTTATAACCTTTGGCTCTCTAGATATTTCTATAATTTGTTCATGTAATTCCTTATTTTGTTTAAGTAGGTCAGTGATTATTTCAAATGACTTATCTGGTGTTGTTACGGTATTTACTTTTTCAATACATTTCTTAGAATGATACCATAAACTGTTCTTAGCTTTGTATACTTTATTACAATTACTGCATTTATGAGTAGGACTAGGACCGGCGGTTTTTTGGTTCAAAAAGGTTCTATTTTGATGTTTTGCAGTGGCAATGTGTCTAGTCCAGTCATTATTTTTACTGCATTTAAAGTTGCATTCTTTACAAGAAAAATCTTGGCGGTTTTTAGCGGTTTTTTCATTCAAAAAAGTTCTATGCTGTAAAATATGAGCATCATAATTAATTTTATCTAAGCATACTTCATCACAAATAATACATTTAAACGGGTCGGCGGATTCTGGAGTAATTTCCATTCTATAATATAGAACCAGAAATTACTCCTAAAGTATTCTCCGCAAAACTATGCAAAAAATTATGCAGCGCATATTTGGATGATTATTTTGGTAATTACTGCAGAATGGTCTAAAATCAGTTTTTTTAGGACCCTTTGCAAATTTTATTTTGTAAAAATCAAAATTGGACATTTATTTTTGTCCATTTTCAAATTCGATGTCCATTTCTTTTCTTTGTTTTTTAGTAATTATTTTTGTAAAACTATGTAATTTTAACAGAATGAGAAAAGGAAAAAAATTGATTTAAATAATAGATTGTATATTGGTGTATAGAAAATGAAGTTTGTTATTGAATTAATTAAGAAAATTACCAAAGACCCTCCCAAAATATTGGGTAGATGGCGACTTGATTCCTAATTAAATTTTAAAGTGGATTTGTCAAATGAGGACCATTGTGGTCCTTGTGGGCAATATGTTTTGGAAAAGAGTAAAGATATGAAAATAATGGAACAAAATAAAGTAAAACCGACAGATAAAACCTAATAAAATTTGTATTTAGTTGGAGTAATAACAGAACATTCTCTATCTAGTTCAGTAACAGTTTTTCCGAATCCCTCAATTCCTATTTTCCGTGTATCAAAATAACGAATATTTGCAATAGTAATTTGAATATATTTTCTTTTTCCAACCCCTAAAAATAATAAGAGCTTCTTATTTTTTTTAAACTTAGTTATACGAGATGAAGCTATAATTCCACTAAATTCATGAGTATCATCCTCTTTTACTTTATGATAGCAGCCAGGGAAGAAATCATCATTTTTCATAAACCAATATCCATACTTTTTAAGTTGGTCATACGGAGTATAAGTATCTATTTTTTTTCTACGATTATTTGCATAAATAGATACGTCATCACGTTTTAAAAGTTGTTTTGAATAATCTACGCCTGCTAACTTTGCTTCATAGAAATGTACCCATTTCTTATATGATGATTGACAGTTATTAAGTGTGGCCTTCCAAAAATCATACGGATGATGAGCCTTCATATATGCTAATTTCCATATTAACTGTGCATACGAATATGCATGAGCTTTACAGAATCCATATCTAGATAAGTTAGATAATTTCTTCATAATTTCCTTTTGTTTTTCTTTTGGGAAATTCTGTATCTGTTTCTTAAAATCTTCAATACCATCTTTATCACCTTTGGCAAAAGCCCTTCTATATTTATCAGCATTTTCATCATCAGTATTTAAATAATGACTAATTAAATCTATCGCATCATCGTCAAAGATAATATGGTCATCAAAATTCTCTACATCATTAGATTGTCTCGCGTCCATTGCAGCGGGTCTAATAATAGATAAACATACAGCTAATCCAAATAAAGTAGTTGGTTTTATTTTCATAAAAGCTTTCCGAATAAGAGGTGATTCACCAAGAATAATACCAATATTATCACCAGAATGTAACATATCAAATGTTTTTTGGTCATAAGAGAATTCTTCAAACGGTATTTCCCGATATCGGTGTACCTCATAACATTGACTTAGAGCACGACTAGATAAGACATCTATTTTGAAATTTTTCTCTTTGGAAACATCATATTTATTCATAATAATCTGTTTTAATGCGCCACGATTCAAATTCTTTTCCGAATCTAATAATAATTCTTTGGGTATTCCTTCCGGATAATATACTATGCCGCCACAATGGAGAGAATAACATCGGAATGTATTTTCTAGGGTTTCTTTTTCCTTCATAATAAATTGCTTTGTCTCTTTGGACAATTTATTTAATTCAGTACTCACGTCATTTTTTCCAATAAACTTGTGTATACCTGCATTACGAATGGCCTGTCTCATTGCTGATTTGTCATGGAAATAAACATGATTACTTATACGTGCTACTTTCCCTGGCCAAGTAAGACCTATTTTTAAGAAGACTTCGTCCCTTAGATTATGTGGAAAATCTAAATCAATGTCTGGTAAATTATTACGATGTTCAGTTAGAAATCTGGCAAATTTAATATTATTTTTCACAGGGTCAATATGACTTATACCTAACATATAACATACTAATGAAGACCCACATGAACCTCTGGTGACATGTGGTATGTCTTTTGTAAGATGCAGAATCTGCATAGCTTGCATTAAATGGCATATTAGATTTTTTCGGTCTAACATTTCTAGTTCATATTTTAATCTTTTAATGTATGTCAATTTATTAGGTATTTTACGTACAAATAACTTTTTTAGTTCATCTACTGTATTTATGGTATTAGTAACTGCTTCTTCCATTTCATTTTTCTCTACTTTTATCATCATAAGTTCATTTATTTTCACTAGTTTTTGATTATGGACATGAACTTTATACTGGTAAGTCCATGGAAATATGTCAGGTGGTAAGTTTAAATATTGATTCATATGATTACAGATTACTAGTGAGCTTTTTGCTCTTACATCAATAACTAGTCCGAATTTCTTCTTACGTTCCTTATCTATACGTAATACTCTGCCAATACACTGTATAAATACTTTTGGACAACGGCTTTCTACTTTATCTAAGAACACACAACAGTCCAAGTTTTTTATGTCGGACCCTTCTCTGTGTTTTGCAGCACAAAATAAAATGGCTTCTTTTTCTACTTTATCAAATTCTTCGTAGGTTGCATATCCTTCAATCTGTTTACAAGTATCTACGCAAATCATATAATTTGAGAATTGCTCTGACCATAATTTGGCCATTTCTTCGCAAAGGTCAATCATACCACACCATACTATAAGTTTTTTGAATGGTAAATCGGAAATTTCTATTTGTTCTTTTATTAAGTGTACAATCTCATTGTAATGTAAGATATCGTCACATGAAAACCATTTTATTCTTGGAGGGACAATGACTTCATCTGTAAAGGCATCGTAAATAGAGTAAGAACTAATGATTTTTTTGTAAGGTTCATAACTTTGATTTGGAGTGGCAGAAAATCCAATACATTTAATGTTTTGTTGGAGCATATGGTCATAAAATTGTCTAGTGGTTTTGTTGATAATCGTATGACATTCATCATGAATGATAAGGTGAAATGGTAACTTTATTTTTTTATACTTGTCACTAGATGTTAAGAATGCACGGTTAATAATTAATAGAACAGGTTTACTCCAAAAAATTCCACTATTCACACTATTGTACCATTTTGATAGTTTTAATTCGGAATAGTTTAATACATTATATTTTTGAAATATATGGTCAAAATTTCTTTCTTTTAAATTAGCCCTGCTAAATTGCTCAATCAAAATAGATTTTTTTTCACAAATCCACATCACATTATGTTTCGGATATTTTCTATAAAACTCTAGAATAATATGCATTGCAATCCACGATTTCCCGCTACCGGTTGCATGGTAATGAATACCTGAAGTGAAATCATTATTTATTGTTTGTTGGATTGCTCTTACTTGATTAGGTCTTAAGTTGTTCATTTGGATACTGTGTAAATATAAACGAAACATAATATCAATTTTTTTACAAACGACTAAGTAAACTTTACTGAAAATATTTTTCTGGTTGTATTATAAACATATGAATGTCTCAACCAATTATTCGTTCTCATTCTGAAGGAAGACAAAGTAAAAAAAGAAAAAGAAATGAAATAGAACGTTCTCATAGTCAACCAGACCCATATTCATATCTACACGAGGAAGGTCAAATGATTGCCGATTCAAAAATAGAAAATATGAAACAATTTTTACATAGTTTAAGAGAACCTGTACCTTCCGAGGATGAATATATAACAAATAGTATTTCTTTTAGTCAAAGTCAACAACCCATTACACAAGTTCTCTTTTTATCCTATTTTATTGGGCGTTGTAACCCTCCTCATGATGGGCATATTTTTGCATTAACTAGATTATTAAACGATGTAATAATTGAACAAAGTAAAGGAGCAGAGGCAAAAGCTCTCATATTATTAGGTAGTGGTCCAAAAAAACAAAGAACAGAAGATAATCCAATCCCTTTTGACTTAAAAAGTAGATTCATAAAATATAAATTAAAGCAAGAATTAAGAATAACAGATGCAGAGTTAGATTCTATTTGTCAAATACAGGAAATGAACAATGCATTTACCGATGTCCCACGATTTGTTAGAGAACAAATAAAAGGAAAAGATATAGATTCCATATCTTCTATAAAAATAACTCATTATGCTGGTAATAAAGACGGCGATGCCAGTAAATTAGCTGGAGTAGGAGCACGTTCTGAAGCTACAGCTATAGATTTAACCAACAGTGTTACCAGTGTAACTATAGATACAGAACCTTTGGCTCCTATGGTAAGTGGAAAAGAAGTCATGTCAGCAACAAAAGTTAGAAAAGATGCATATAAAAGTTTAACAAAAGAACAATGGTTCTCCAAATATGGAGAATTTTATGGTGAATTTTCTGAAGAAATGTATAGAGAAATAAAACTGTTTGATGGAGTAAAGCTTAAAAAAGGTGGAAAAACAAGAAGAAAACTTGTAAAACTTATAAAACGTAGAAAAAGGAAAACGATTAAAAACGTTAAAAATTGATTTTTTATAATTATATTCTATATAAAAAATATGCCTTCTATTTATGTTTTATATGGTTCTCAATCAGGAAATTCTAAAGAAATAATACTAGAAATAAATTCATTATTGGAAGAGAGAGGTATTTCAACCATTTGTTCTAAGTTAAATGATTGTTTAAGTAATAGTCAAGGGGTTTTTAACTTTGCTAATAATGAAGATAATTTACTTATAATAGTATGTTCTACACATGGCAATGGTGATGCCCCAGAAACCGCAAATCATTTTTGGAGAAAATTAAAAGATAGAAAACTTTCACATAATTTTTTATCTAATTGCAAATATGCTGTTTTAGGATTAGGAGATACTAATTATGACAAATTTTGTCAAATGGGAAAAAACATAGACCGTCGTTTATCAGAATTGGGTGCTGAAACAGTGATAGAATTACATTGTGCTGATGAAGCAGTCGGACTAGAAGATGTTGTAGAAGTATTTAAAAAAAAAATAATGGAATATATTGATAATTTATTAATATAAATTCCAGTAACCTACTGTTTTTAGCTAGTCTAATATTTAATGTCTACTTTTTGACTAGCAACTTCTTTTTCTTATCGGAACTGGTGGTTGAACCAGCTTGAATTTCAATACGCTTTTTCTTATAAATAGCATATTGTTTCTCCAAATCTACCAATTCATCCATCCACATCTTCTCCAATGTCTTGGCCTTAAGTGCTTCCAACTCCGATTCCGTATCTGCCTTATCCTTCATTATACTAGCAACATTCTCTTCTGTCACTGAGTCCATTGGCATCTTAATCAAGTACTTAAAATCTCCATCTAGCAAGGCAAAGTTCATAGATGTCAATAGTACAGTTACCTCATCGGCCTTCTTACGACGCAAATCTACCGAACCCTTCAACGTCTCTTGAATATACCTAGCACGATTAGATAGCTTGACCAACTTCTTCTCCATATCTTTTACCAAATATTCCTTGCGTTTCTTGTATAAGTTCATGCGAACACCGTAAAAGTCATCAATAATTTCTTCTACATTCGCATACTTATGAAGTTTGCATTCGCTATTAAACATGTGCATGTTGGTAGTACTTACTGTCGTGAAAAGCTTCAATAGCTTCTCTAGACCATTGCATTCATTGGCATCCAGAGAGCTCTCCAAATCCTCTAGCTTACCCTTCGGAAAAACAACCGTAATGTCAACCTTGACTTCCGTACAGATGGATGTGAAGTCTTTAATAGTTGGAGGAATCTTCTTACCTGCTTTGTCAGTAGAACCATCCATTAATGTCTCTAGAAAAGTAATGTAGGGCATGGTCCATGTTCCAACAGGCAACTCAGTGATACGGATTTTATCATCGCTAAGTTTCTCATAAGTACCCTTAATCAAATACTTTTGCTCAGAAATCTTACGAATCGTTCCATTGAATCCCTCGTAATAAGGTGCGAAATTAATGAAACTGGTTGATTGGCTAGTCAGCTTCATCTTCAGATACATGATAATAAGTGTCGGGTCATACGGAGCAATACTACAAGAGAATCCAGTTCCAATACCGGAAATACCATTCATCAAGGCAAATGGTAGAATCGGAACATAGAACTCTGGCTCTACAATCGTACCATCATCATTTAGGTACGACAAGACAGCATCATCTGCTTCAGGAAACAAATAACGTGTTAGCGGATTCAATAGTGTAAAGATATACCTCTCCGATGCACTGTCATCACCACCTTGAAGACGAGTACCAAATTGACCATTTGGTTCTAGAAGATTAATATTATTGGAACCGACGAAATTCTGTGCCATGTTCACAATTGCACCATTCAAACTAGCCTCACCATGGTGATAAGCACTGTGTTCGGAAACATAACCGGAAAATTGAGCGACTTTAATTTCGCTTGTAAGCTTGCGTTTAAACGCACTAAATAGAATTTTACGAAGGGAGATTTTGAGACCATCTACCATGTTGGGAATAGACCTAGCACAATCATACGTACTGAAGTGAATCATTTCTTGATTCATAAAATGCTCATACGGAACATTTGGACGGTTGGTATCCAAGTAAGCAGTCTTATCATAATTTTCTAACCATGTCTTACGGTCATCTGCGCGCTCTTTGTTAAATACCTTGTCAATAGAATCATCGCTAGTCTGCCCGGAATAGACAAAATCTACGATTTTTTTATTGGCAAAATATTCCTTGAATTCTGCTGCAGTAGAAGTACCCAATCCCTTAAAATATTTGATAGTCCAACCTTGTGGACTTGTTCCATCAGGACTTAGCGATTGCTTCCACTGATTATACTCACCATCGTTATAGAACAGCTTGGTAGTTACGCCCTTCTTTGCACGAAGGATTGGGGTATTCATAAATGATAGAAATCCGGGAATCTTTATCAAGGTTGCCCATTCACTATGAAATAGGTTAATACACAGGCCCTTAATGTGAGAGCCATCCAAATCCTGGTCTGTCATAAACATCACCTTTCCATATCGGAGATTTTTGTGGACATCCGACAATGTAGTATAAGACTTACCAGTCTCTAGACCTAGGATTTTCTTCAAATCACTAATTTCCTTGTTTTCTGAGATTTTCTTAATAGGTTGACCACGTACATTAAGTAGCTTACCTTTCAATGGATAAATACCAATAGTATGCTTATCTGAACTAGAAAGTCCAGATACAATACCGGACATAGCTGAAAGTCCCTCACATAAAATGAGGATACAATCCTTGGAATCTGATGTCCCACTATTATTCGCATCAATAAAGTTGGCAATACCACGAACAGTCTTGGTCTTGGAACCATCCGTCTTCTTTGCCAGCTTGTTTTCCTTAGCCTCTGTCAGAGACATTGCCAGGTCCATTACGCCCATCTTTGCAACCTTCTCAATAAAGCTATCTGAGACAGTACATGATGAACCAAACTTATTTGCTGGCGTATTCATAAAATCTTTGGTTTGACTATCAAACGAAGGATTCTCTACATCGCAACGCAAGAACAAGATAATCTGCTCCTTAATTGCCGACGCATTTACCTTAATCTTCTTCTTTTTCTCGATATAATCACACAACTTCCGAATAATTTGACCAGTAATATAATCTACATGCTTGCCACCTTTAAATGTACAAATACCGTTTACAAAAGAAACCTGCATGAACTCATGAGTAGGTGACATTGCGACTGCGTATTCCCAACGCTCGTCGCTTTGCTCATACACACGCTTTGCCTCATCCTTTGTACCAATATAAAGGTCAATATATTGTTGGAAATTCTTGACCGGAATAGTTTCCCCATTATAGTTTATCTTGATTTTTTTGATGGAATGGTCTGTTACAGCACCGATATCATAGATACGCTTCTTGAGAAGTGCTAGCATATCTGGAGTCAGACCATTTACTCCTAGACGACGGTAATCCGGCTTGAATGTTACCTTGGTATAAGGTTTTGTAGTAGTCGGAACCTTTGTAATTACGGGCGGACAAATCTCATCCAGATTCTTCTTAAACTCTTGTACGTATTTAAGTCCACGGACATGGTCAATAGTTTCAACCTTACCATAGTCTGACCAGATTAGAACAAGCTTAAATCCAAATCCATTTTTACCACCGACAATCTTTTTTTCCTCTTTATTATAATTGGTAGACGTACGAAGATGACCAAAAACCATCTCCGGAATCCAAAGGTCATATTCGGGATGTTTAGCAATATCAATACCGTTTCCATCATTAGTCATCGTAATTGTTCCATCATCATTGATAGTAGTTTCAATGTAGGTAACGAATCTCTTCTCCAACATCGTGGATTGAATCATACGAATAACATGGTCACGACAATTCACAATACCTTCATCAAAAAGCTTGTATAGACCCGGAATATATTCAATATCCTTCAACACAATCTTTTTACTGATTTCGTCAAATACCCACATACTAGAATCCACATTCTCTACCGAGCCAATGTAAGTATCTGGGTTATCCAAGATATGCTGTTTATCGGTTTTTCTCTGATATTGTTTCGCGAGTACGTCACTAGCTGTTGTGGTTTTAATAATAAGTTTTGGAGCTGCCATACTGATAATGATTTACTATATTACGATAGTTTTATTTCTTTTCTTAAAATCAATTTTTTATCCAGGGTAAATGTATAATACTTATAAGACTTGTACCAGATATGTATGATATGATGAGAGTTTGTAATCAGAAACCAAATACAAATTATAATTATAAAGGTAATACAACTTGCAATAATATTGGTTATAATAAAATAGTTACAGGTGGTAATGACCCAACTATAAGTAAAGCAATGAAGTATTCTCAATACGTACAAAATTCAAAACCAAAAACAATCTATAATTCAACTGCTGCTCAAAGTTTAGCAGCTCAAGGTATTACATACAATCCATATTTCTCTCCCATTTTAGTGTCACTGCAATTTACTAATTTGAAACAATTCAATTTGTCACGTTTACAAGTATTTAGTAAAAGTGTAAATATTGCCACTCCAGCGAAGTAATTCTTAGATTTGGATATTTAGTAATTTATTTTTATTTTATGTTTAATATATATATATATACAACGATATATTATGCATCGTCACACAAGGAGTAATGATGGAATGTTCCATATAAATGGAAAAAAATACAAGGAACTTTATGGTTCTCGCGTACAAGTAATGAACAGTACTGCTGCCATGACAAACGGTGGTTTAAAAAAATCAGATTTAATGATGAATAAATGGGGACGTATTGTCTCTGTGTTGAAACATAAATCTGCCAAGAAAGATAAGCGTTTAGAGAAAGCTGGTTATTTTACTCAAAAAGGAAAATGGGGATATGTGAAAAAAGATGTAAAAACTAGAAAAAATCGTTCCAAAAAATCAAAGAAGTAAAGTCAACATATAATTTTATTATAGATATAATATATATAATAAAATGAAACGCCCAGTTCGTGCTGCAGATGGTACTTACACTATTGATGGAAAAAAATATAAAGAATTATTTGGTTCCCGAGAACAAGTAATGAACGGAACCGCTTACAAAACAGAAGGATTACTTACCATAGATGACTTAGTTATGAATAAATGGGGACGTATTGTTTCTGTAAAAAAGCATAAAACCGCAAAGAAAGAAATGCGTCTTGAAAAGTATGGATACGGAGCTAAAAAAGGGAAATTTGGATATGTAAAGATGAGTAGGAAAAATCGCACCCGTAGTAAGAGAACCTAGTTGCAGGGAACCTAGGTTCCCCTGCGACCCCTCCTATGTAAGAGAACTTAGGTTCCCCCAGCGTAGCTGAAAACGGTAGGTTACTGGAATTTATATTAATAACTTATCAATAAACTACAAATACTTTTTTACTGCAGTACACCTTTATTATTTTTATAAAAGAAGGGGGAAACCAACGGTTTCCCTATAATCTAGATATCGTACCATTCATACGACAAAAACTTTGACTCAATTACATATTGTGATAGATTATCATGTATGTATTTTTCAAAATAAGATTTGCCAACAATACATTTATTCGTAGAATTATTAATATTAGAGAAATATTTGCAATAGTATCTATATGCATCATAAATAGAAATATTATTCTTTGAACTATTCTCTCTATTTTTTTCACGAATAGTATTTTTCATGTCGTCTAATGCAACCTGAATGTCTAATTGTTTATCCCATAAAGTACTCCGAATATGAGAAATATATTTATCTTTTTCTATTTCAATAGTTGGATAAAAATAAGATATCAAATCTAAAATCTGTTTATCATTTAGATTTGTTATAGTTTCATTATTCGTTATACACCATTTACGAAAAAGAATAATAATTTCCTCAATTTCAAAATCCGTTTCGTTCTCATCCAAAACTATAGTTTCCTCCCAAAACCCAAGGAATTTTTGAATCTCTGGTAGGTGTTTACTGCAAATACCAATAAAAGAATCTGATGATTCACTATAATACCCAACCAGTTTATTAATTAAAATAGTTTTTAAGGTTTGTAAGAACATAATAGGTGGCAGGCGTTTTGATTCTAAAAAATTTTTCCATAAATATTGCATATCTCTCCAGCTAATTCGTGTATTTCTAGTATTACTGTTACTATTATTATGTAGTGAATCTAATAAAGCAGGTTGAGTATTAACATCAATATTTAAAAATTCGTTTATAAAAGTATTAATAATATCGGTTTGTATATTATTTTTAAGATAAAAAACACTATCTAGTAACTCATTATCATTGCTATATTGGAGAACATAATCATCCGATGAACTATATCTTTCAGAATAATGACATGCTACACAGATTATATCTAGTCCACATTGATTAATTATAGTATTCCATACCACTTCTGATTTTACAAAATTATTTATGTTAATAATACGACAATCATTATAATCATGGTCGTGATATTTATATTTGAAGGTTTGATAAAAACTTTGACCTATCCACATCTGGCAAAAATTATTAAAATTTCTGATGAAATGTTTTGCGTTTGCGTCAATATAATGAATGATTTCTGTGTTTTTACGT